>Ga0065720_1019017_pt1 | contig 44715 bp, 39 predicted proteins | sample Thericmetagenome_FD_59107 | JGI IMG/M metagenome (GOLD analysis project Ga0065720, IMG submission 59107) | Thermophilic microbial communities from the Joint Bioenergy Institute, California, USA of rice/straw/compost enrichment - eDNA_2 v2... | ecosystem: Engineered > Solid waste > Grass >... | reverse complement strand
CTTCGTCCCTCAGATGTTCCAGCATCACCTGCACGACTTCGTCCACCGCGGGCTTGAATTTGAGCCGCGTCTGCGGCGACGGGAACGGGCTGTCCGCCGGCTGCTCGGAAATGCACCCGAAACAGCCCGCGTTGCAGGTCATGGAAACCGGCACCGCGCCTTCCCAGCGTTGCAGGAACGTATTCGAAGCGGTCAGGCATCCGTAAACGAGGGCGCAGTGCGCCAGGTGCTCGTAGAGCCGATTGTCCGGGCAGGCGGCGCGGAGACGCCCCACGGCGATTTCCAGTTCCTTCGGATCGCAATTCGCCGGATTCCAGCGCGAAGGTTCGTCGCTTTGCTCGGCGGCGGCATAGAACCGGCCGTCCTTCCAGACGACGGCGGTGTATCCGAACAGCGGCAGCGCGGCGGTTTTGTCCGTTTTGACATAAGCCGGCAGCCAGAGTCGGGTAAAGCCCTGGGGCAGCAGCGCGCCGACGGCGCAGTACTGCGGATCAAGCGGCTTCATCTCGCCCGTGTCCGGATCCATGCCGATCGCCCGCGTATTCGGCAAGTTGACCAGCGAGGCGCCCTCCGGCAACGGAATAAGCTCCCCTTCGAACAGTTCCGTGATCACATCTCCGCCCCGCCCGAGGCCGAGCAGCCGGGGATGGTCATAGACGCGGCCTTTCTTGTCGGCAAAAACCGCCCGCACGGCACTTCCCCCTCTTCTGCAAGTTTCCGCGCTCCATTCGGCGGGACAAACCCGAAAACCGCGGACGGCCCGTCAGGATGCGGGGGATTTGGCCCGCTTCACCAAATTGCCGTCCTTGATTTCGAGCGAAGCGAGAAAATCTTCGTTGTTTTTTGTTTCTTTCAGCCGTTTGATAAAGTTTTCGATAAATTCGTGGGAATCGTTCATGTTCTTGCGGATCATCCATACTTTTTCCAGCTGGTCCTTCGACATGAGCGCCTCTTCGCGGCGCGTGCCGGAGCGGCGGATGTCGATGGCGGGGAAAATGCGGCGCTCCGCCAGCTTGCGGTCGAGATGGAGTTCCATGTTGCCGGTTCCCTTGAATTCTTCGTAGATGACGTCGTCCATGCGCGATCCGGTTTCGATGAGGGCCGTGGCCAGAATGGTCAGGCTGCCGCCTTCTTCCACATTGCGCGCCGCGCCGAAAAACCGTTTGGGCCGGTGGAAGGCTCCGGGGTCGATGCCCCCCGACAGCGTCCGCCCCGACGGCGGCACAACCAGATTGTACGCCCTGGCGAGACGGGTCAGGCTGTCGAGCAGAATGACGACATCCTTCTTGTGCTCCACGAGGCGCAGCGCCCGTTCCATGACGAGCTCCGCCACCTTGATGTGGTTTTCCGGCAATTCGTCGAAGGTGGAATAGACCACTTCGCCTTTGACCGACCGCTGCATATCCGTCACTTCCTCCGGACGCTCGTCGATCAAAAGCACGAACAGCTCGATTTCCGGATAGTTGGTGGAGATGCTGTTGGCGATTTCCTTGAGCAGAAGCGTCTTGCCCGCCTTCGGCGGCGCCACGATCAATCCGCGCTGGCCGAGTCCGACGGGAACGAGCAAGTCGATCAGCCGGGTGGAAATAATGTGGGGCTCCGTTTCCAGCACAAGCTTTTTCTGCGGGTAAAGCGGCGTCAGCGCCGGGAAGTGCAGCCGCTCTGCGGCGAGGCTGGGATCTTCGCCGTTGACGGCTTCCACGTGCAGCAGCCCGAAATATCGTTCGTTCTCCTTGGGGGGACGGCATTTGCCGGATACAAGGTCTCCGGTCCTTAAATCGAATTTGCGGATTTGCGAGGCGGAGATGTAGATGTCTTCCGAACTCGGCAAATAATTGATCGGCCGCAAGAATCCGTAACCCTCGCTCAAAATTTCCAGAACGCCTTCCATAAACATCAGTCCTCCGCGTTCGGCCTGGGCGCGGAGGATGGCGAATATCAGCTCTTTCTTTTTCATCTGGCCGTAGGACGGAATTTGGTATTCTTTGGCCAATTTGTAGAGCTCGGTCAGTTTCATTTCTTCAAGCTGCGCCAAATGCAATTCCATGCCATAGACCACCGCCTTTCTTTTTCAATGAAAGGATGCCGTTACCGGAGCTTGGCTTCCTCGTTTCTTTCATATTGCAATTTTTTCTTCATCGGAAAGTGAGCCGTTCACCGGTCCGAGCGCCACACTTCGGCGCCGAGACTTCGCAATTTTTCTACCAGATTATCATATCCGCGGTCGATATATTCTAAACCTGTCAGTTCCGTTACGCCCTTTTCCACCGTGAGCCCCGCGATCACCAGCGCGGCTCCGGCGCGCAAGTCGGTGGCTTTTACTGCGGCGGCATTGAGCGGCCCGCCCTCGATGACGGCGGAGCGGCCTTCGAGCTTGATTCGCGCGCCCATTCGGACAAGTTCGGGAATGTGCTTGAACCGGTTGTTGTACACATAATCGGTGACGATGCTGATGCCGTTCGCCTGGGTCAGCAGGCTGGTCATCGGCGATTGCAGATCGGTGGCGAAACCGGGGTAGACCAATGCTTTGACGTCCACGCTTTCGTAGGCCGGCTGGCCGACGACGCGGATCGACTCATCCATTTCGTACACGTGGACGCCCATTTCCTGCAGTTTGGCCGTAACGGCCTCCAAATGCTTCGGAATGATATTGTCGACGATGACGTCGCCGCGCGTGGCGGCGGCCGCAATCATGTAGGTTCCGGCTTGAATGCGGTCGGGAATGATGGAATGGCGGCAGCCTTTCAGCGAATCGACCCCTTCGATGCGGATTGTCTCCGTGCCGGCTCCCTTGATGCGCGCCCCCATATTATTCAGCAGCGTGGCGACATCGATGATTTCCGGTTCCTTGGCCGCGTTCTCGATGGTCGTCACGCCTTTGGCGCGGGATGCGGCCAGCATGATGTTGATGGTGGCGCCCACGCTGACGACATCGAGGTAGATGCGCGCGCCGCGAAGCTCGCGGGCGCGCAGATTGAGCACGCCGTACTCGTTCGCGACTTCGGCGCCGAGCGCCTCGAAACCTTTGATGTGCTGATCGATCGGCCTCGGCTCGAAATTGCATCCTCCGGGCATCCCGACGGCCGCACGGCCGAATCTGCCGAGCAGCGCGCCCATCAAGTAATAAGAGGCCCGCAATTTTTTCACCTTGCCGTTAGGCATCGGCTTCGGGGTCATGCCGGACGCGTCGATGCGCATCGTGTCGCCGCTCCACTCGACGCGGCAGCCCATCTCGCCTAAAATTTCGGCATAAATGGCGACATCGCTGAGTTGGGGCAGGTTGTCCAGGATTACGGGGGATTCGGCCAATATCGCGGCGGGAATGAGGGCGATGGCGCTGTTTTTGGCGCCGCTGATCTGCACCGTGCCGCGCAGCGGGCGGCCGCCGGCTATAAACAATTTGTCCATTTAGCTTGTCGTCCCTCCAAAATCCCATTGCCCGAGCGAAAAGGCGTCGAACGGGAGGGAAGTGCCCGGCGCGCGAGGAGCCGGGGACTTCCCGGTTGATTCATCAAGCCTTGTTATTGGAGCCGAACAATCGGATTTTCGAACGGACGACCTCCACCATCGCTTCTCTGGCCGGAGACAAATATTTGCGCGGATCGTACACTTTTGGATCGTTGTTTAAGATTTCGCGGATTTTATTCGTCAAGGCGATTTGATTTTCGGTGTTGACGTTGATCTTGCCGACGCCGGCTTGGATCGATTTGCGGATGTCGTCATCCGGCACGCCGGATCCGCCGTGCAGCACGATCGGGACGGGAATCGCCGAAGCCACTTTCTCGATGATGTCGAAGCGGATTTTGGGCTCGGCCTTGTACATGCCGTGGGCCGTGCCGACGGCGATGGCCAGGCAATCCACGCCGGTTTCCTCGTAAAACCGGATCGCCTCTTCCGGATTCGCCAGCCTCGCGTCCGCATCCTCGACGCTGATGTCGTCTTCCACGCCGCCGATCGTGCCCAGCTCACCCTCGACGGAAACGCCCATCGCATGGGCCGCTTTGACGATTTCCTTGGTCAGGCGCACATTTTCCTCAAAGGGATAGTGGGACCCGTCGAACATCACCGAGGAAAAGCCGGCGCGGATGCACTTCATGGCGATCTCGAAACTGCTTCCGTGATCGAGGTGCAACGCGATGGGAAGGCCCGATTTTTTCGCCGCCGCTTCCGCCAGGGCGACCGTGAATTCAATGCCCATGTACTTCAAGGCGCCTTCACTGACGCCGAAAATAAAGGGAGATTTCTCTTCCATGGCGGCCTGGACAATGGCTTGCGCAAACTCCAGGTTGTTCATGTTGAATTGTCCGACGGCAAATTTCTCGGCTTTTGCCCTCGGCAGGAATTCGTTCATTGAAACCAACGGCATGAAGATTCCTCCCGCGTTCTGTATAAATTATGCCATACCGACATATTATAACACAGTTCGTTGCTGCAAAAAAGCGGCATATCCGCCGTTCGGACAGCCCGCCGGCACTTTCGCCGGCGCTTACGATCCCACCGCCAATCGCTTCGAAGGTCCCCTCAGCACGTTATTGACGGCGATGCGCAGCTCGTCAATATCGAAGGGTTTGGTGAAATGCATCAAGGCGCCGAGTTCCGTCGCGACCCGGATCATGTTCAGCTCCCCGTAGGCGGTCATCATGATTACCTTGATGCTTTCGTTGACTTTCTTAAGCCGCCGCAAAATCTCGAGACCGTCCATCCCCGGTATCTTCATGTCAAGGAGCACAAGGTCGGGCGACTCCTGAGCGGCGATCTCCAGCGCGGCATTGCCGCCCGAGGCCTGAAAGGCTTCATAGCCTTCGCTCGTGAACACCTCAGACAAGAGAATCCGGATACCGATCTGATCATCGACGATCAGCACCTTTTTTTTGTTCATCAATTTCCCTCCTCTTATGTGTGAAAATTTGAACCGCGAAAACGGCATCTTGTAAAAAATTCGCTGTTTCGGTTCAGAATTCCTGCACGAGGAGACGGAAAATTCAAAAAATTCAATACATGCCGGCGGCGGACATCCCCGCCGTTTTCCCCCTTCGACGCGGGAACCTTCAGCCGGTATCGCTTTCTGCGCCTGCGCGGAAAACCCGATTCACTCCACTTTTTGCTCCCGGTCCCCGTATTCGAGGGCCGCCCTGACGAACTCGCGGAACAGCGGCTGCGGACGGTTCGGCCTGGAAACGAATTCGGGATGGAACTGCACGGCGAGAAACCACGGATGGTCCTTCAGCTCGATGATCTCCACCAGCCGGCCGTCGGGCGACGTGCCCGAGAACACCATACCGGCCTTCTCCAGAACTTCCCGGTATTCGTTGTTGAATTCGTAGCGATGGCGGTGGCGTTCATAGATCAGCTCATCCCGGTAGCATTCCATCGCCAGCGTGCCGGGAGCGATTTTGCACGGATACAGGCCGAGCCGCATCGTGCCCCCCAATTTCTCGATATCCTTCTGTTCGGGCAAAAGGTCGATGACCGGATAGGGCGTCGCGCGGTTAATCTCCGAACTGTTGGCCCCGGCCAGCCCCGCGACGGAACGGGCGAACTCGACGACGGCCACCTGCATGCCGAGACATATGCCGAAAAAGGGAATTTTGTTCTCCCGGGCGTATTTGATCGCGCTGATCTTCCCTTCGATGCCGCGGTCGCCGAATCCCCCCGGCACCAGAACGCCCTGCACGCCGGCAAGCAACCGGTCGACGTTGTCGTCGGTGACATCTTCGGAACTGATCCAGCGGATTCTGACGTCCGCTTCGCAATCGATGCCGGCATGCCCGAGCGCTTCCGCGATGCTGAGATAAGCGTCGCGCAGCGAGACGTACTTGCCCACGATGGCAATCTCGACCCGGCGGGTCAGCGATTTGGCGCGGCGGACAAGCTCCTCCCACTCCGACATGTCGGGAGCGGGCGCGTCCAGCTTCAGATGGTTCACGACAAAGTCGTCCAGCCCCTGCGCGCGGAGCATGAGCGGCACCTCGTAGAGCGAATCCACGTCGATCGCCTCGATCACCGCGTTGACGTCGGTATCGCAAAACAGCGCGATTTTGCGCTTCATTTCGTCGGAAAGCGGGTGCTCCGTCCGGCACACGATCACGTTCGGCTGTATCCCGATGCTGCGCAGCTCCTTGACGCTGTGCTGGGTGGGTTTTGTCTTGAGCTCGCCGGATGCCTTCAGATACGGAATGAGCGTCACATGAATGTACATCACGTTGTCGCGGCCCACGTCCGTCCGCATCTGCCGGATCGCCTCAAGAAACGGCAGGCTTTCGATGTCGCCGACGGTGCCGCCGATTTCGGTGATCACCACATCAGCGCCGGTCTCCTTGGCGGCTTTGCTGATGCGCTCCTTGATTTCGTTCGTGATGTGGGGAATGACCTGAACGGTGCCGCCGAGGAATTCGCCCCGGCGCTCCTTGGTGATGACCGATGAATACACTTTGCCCGTGGTGACGTTGCTGTTCTTGGTCAGATTGATGTCGATGAACCGCTCGTAGTGGCCCAAGTCCAGGTCCGTCTCGGCGCCGTCGTCGGTGACAAACACTTCGCCGTGCTGATAAGGACTCATCGTTCCCGGGTCGACATTGATGTAAGGATCGAATTTCTGAATGGTCACCTTGAGTCCGCGGTTTTTCAGAAGCCGGCCCAGCGAAGCGGCGGTGATGCCCTTGCCCAGCGATGAGACGACCCCTCCGGTTACGAAAATGTACTTCGCCACTTGTCGGATACCCCCAAAAAAATAAAGCGCCCCCGCTTACAAACGGGGCGCAGTTTGCAAATTTAGGATTCGCCCAAGCAATAGTTTACTCTTTCCCGGGGTCCGGTGTCAATCCCGGCGAAACCCGTGCCTGCGGCGATGGACGAACGGTCAAGCCGGTCCGGGGAAGTTCCGGCTAACCGTCATTTACGGCGGTCAGCGCCGCCTTAATATAACCGAGCGCATACGCCATTCCGGCGTGCCATGGCGCGTTGCAGGTCATTAGCGGCGTATGATCCGGAATGAAAACGCCTTCAAATTGATTTTTCTTAAAGATTCTGAGCGCCCGGATCATATCGATGTCGCCCTCGTCCACGAATACTTCCCTGTAATCGGGCACTTTGCCGATCACATTCCGAAAATGCACATAGCAAATTTTCCTTTGGCCTGCATAGCGATCAATCGCTTCATAGATGTTGCCGTCCGTCATTTCCTGGATCGTGCCCATGCAGAAATTCAACCCGTTGGCATGGCTGGGCACCAAGTCCAGCAGTTTTTGAAGCAGGTGCGGCTGATGCAAAAGCCGCGGCGTACCCCGGAGAGTCGGCATCGGCGGATCATCGGGATGCGCGGCCAAGCGAACGCCGGAAGCTTCGGCAACAGGAACCAGCTCGTTAAGAAACCAGGCGCACCTTTTCCAGAGCTCATCCGCGGTGATTTGCGGCATGACGCCATCCGGGGCGTTCGGATCGTATGTCATGTTCCATACTTGTCCCAGCGGAATGGGCGTCTGATCCGCCGCGTGACCGGGCGCAAACCCGACGGAAACCGCACCTCCCCTTGCAAACTCGCCTTTTATATGCCCCCACACCCCGGCCAGGCTGAAATTGTAGCCGATAACCGGAATCCCCGCTTTGCCGGCATTGCGGACGAATGACTTCAATAATTCCATTTGCTCGTGCTTGCGCGGACCATCCAGCAGCACATCGTACCAGTGGGCGGGATCGAAATTTTCGATCGCATACAATTCCAACCCTTCTTCATTGATCTCCTCCTTCAGTCTGCTCAGATTTTCATAAGACCAGTCTTCCAGGTTTCCGTTCGTCACGCCCCAATTGCTTTTCGGGTCTGTGGAAGGGATGCCGGATTGGGACATGTTCGGAAAATAATCCACCAGGTGCGCTACGATATGAGTGCAGCCCGCTTGCCTGGCAAAACGGTAGTTTTCTTTGGTCAGCATATGCCGGTACAGACCGATGCCCAGTTTCATATTTGATTCCTCCTTTTTACAAATCTAAATCGGGCGGGCAGCTCCTTGGAGCAACCCCTCCTTGCCCTCCGCCGGATATCACACTCATTGAATGTCCGACCTGCGATCTTTGTCATTCGCGATTGTCCTCGCGAAAACCGTTCAACACTGCAACTTTCGGATAAAAAAACAGCCAAGAACCCAATACCTGCAAGGGCTCAAGGCAGTTATTCCCCGGATTTGGCCGCAAAAGCCGGAATAGTTTTCTCTTTCCCGGGACCCGGTGTCCATCCCGGCGAAACCCGTGCCTGCCGACGATCCTCCGGTTTGCCGTCCGCCGGAGGGTCTGCCGGGTCTCACTTGTCGTCGTCGCCGTCGAATTCGGCATCGTCGAAATCCAAATCGACGTCGTCTTCCAGGATGTCGTCGGTATCGCCCACATCCCCCAGATCGGCGTCGTCCAGCTCCTCGTCGAGGTCCTCGTCGACGGGAGGTTCGAGATCGTCCTCCTCGCCGTCGAACAGTTCGTCGGCATCCTCGTCCAGGCGGTCGTAATCGTCTTCGTCTTCGGACATGTATTCCTCCGCCTCGTCGGCAAAGAGCGCTTCATCGTCAAGATCGTCATCGTCTTCGTCGTTGATGATGCGCGGATGCTTGCCGCCGAGCGGATCGTCGACGCGCTCGACCGGATACCAGCGCTTCAGTCCCCACAGATTGTTGCCGACACAGGCGAATCTTCCGTCAATGTTGATTTCCGTATAAAGCTGGGCGATGACCTGCATCACTTCATCGTCCGATATCCCTTTGATCGCGGCAATTTCCTGCATCAGATCGCGGTAGTACATCGGCTCGTTCTTGGCTTTCAGCACGGCGAAGGCAAGATCGACCATCGGCATTTCGCTTGCTTCTTCCGGCGTGATGTTGAGCTCCTTCAGGTTGCTCATGCGATCTTCGTCCTTTCTGCAAGGGCGTTTATCACAACTATTAAACCATTATTCCGGCACCGATTGCAAGCGGGGCAAGCGCCCCTTTGCGCGCGGCAGGGCTCCCTCCCCATGCGGGCCGGCGAAGCGGCTCATATATTAGTGCATAGTTTCCGCGGGAGGGGAGCCCTGATGAGCTTTACAGAGCTGGCAAGCTTGCTGAAGACGCAAACCGCCGTCCCTGGAAACTTCAAAAAGCGGCACATCGTGCAGTTCAGGGACATGCGGGTGTACCGGCGGTTCGTCGAGGCTTTCCACGGCTTTGCGTCCGAATCGGGCGAATCGGACTGCGTCCTGCTTCCGCCGGCCGGCGCGATCCGGATCGCGCTGACCGGAACGGAGCCCTTTGAGCCTCTTCGTGAATGGGTTGTGGTCGAGCCCGACCGCAAGGTTCATGTGGAAACGCGCGGCTTCCTGCCGACGACGACGAGACCGCCGTCTTCCGTGCCGGACCCCTCCCAGCGCATCCCCTGGGGCGTGCGAGCGGTGAACGCCCCGTTTTTGTGGAAAAAATCGCGGGGCGAAGGCGTGCGCATCGGCATCGTCGATACCGGCGTCGACTTTTCGCATGACGACATCAAACCGGCGCTGATGCGGGGCGTAAACCTGCTGAATCGCAACCTGCTCCCGTTTGACGACAACGGCCACGGCACCCACATTGCCGGCACCATCGCCGCATCCAATGCGGCCGGCGGCATCCGGGGCGTGGCGCCGGGCGCAAAACTGTATCCGATCAAAGCCTTCGACCGCGAGGGTTCGGCCTACGTGTCCGACATCATCCTGTCCATTCACTGGTGCATCGCCCACGGCATCGATGTCATCAACATGAGCTTCGGCATGTCGTCGTACAGCCCTTCCCTGCACCAGGCTGTCAAATCGGCCTATCAGCGCAACGTCATCGTCGTCGCTTCCTCCGGAAATCACGGCAGGCGCGGCGCCATCGACTATCCGGCCCGCTTCACGCAAACGATCGCGGTCGGCGCCGTGAACAAACGCAACCGCATCGCCGCTTTCTCCAACCGCAGCCGGCACGTCGACTTGTACGCTCCCGGCGAAGCCGTCTATTCCACCTGGCCAGGCAGCAAATACAACCATCTGAACGGCACGTCGATGGCCGCCGCCCACGTGTCCGGCGTCATCGCCCTGCTGCTTTCCGCAAAACCGGGCCTTTCCCTGAACCGGCTCAAGGAAGCGCTGCTGTCTTCCGCCGCCCCGCTCGTCCGGCATGGCGGCAAATCGGCCGGGACGGCGGGCGTGCTGGACGCGAAACGGGCATGGCGCGCGCTTCACGAAAAGAAACCGGTTTCCCCGCTCAGGAGACGGAAATTTTGACGCGAAAAAATTCGGGCTCTGTGCCGTCCACGGAGAGCTCATAGGCCCAGGCCACCGTGCCCCTGCCTTCATGGAAATCGACCCGGATCTCCGTGCACTTCACTTCAAGTCCGGCGGCAAAATTGGCTGTGCGCAGCCATCCGGACGTTTTCCGGCCGACTACGAATATCATTTCCGATTCGATCGCGCCGCGGCGGATGATCTTCAGCCCGTCCGGCGCGATTTTGACCGTATTCACGGACCTGCCCAGCGCGTCCAGGTTCTCTTCGTAGCGCAAGTACCATCCGCCGCGTTTGACGAAGACCGTCCCTGACGCCGTCTGCACCGAGCGCCGGCCTCCCGCCGCGCTCTCGATGCGGATTTCCGCGGCGAAGCGCTCATCCCTCATTTCGGTCACGCCGGCACAAATCCGAGCAGCATCTCGCGGACAAGCTTGGCCGCGGCGATCTGCGTCTGCTCGGAAGGATCGTAGACCGGCGCCACTTCCACCACATCGGCGCCGACGACCTGCACGCCGGAACGCGCGATTTCATGCACGGCGGCGAGCAGCTCTTTGCTGGTGATGCCCCCCGCCTCCGCCGTCCCGGTGCCCGGCGCGGCCGACGGATCCAGCACATCGATGTCGATGGTGACGTATACGGGCCTTCCCTCAAGGCCGGGCAGCACCTTGCGCAGCGGCTCGAGGACTTCGAACGGATGCAGATTGAGCCGCTCCCTGGCGAAGGCGAACTCTTCCCTCGTTCCGGATCGGATTCCGAATTGATAGATGTTTTTGCCTCCGATGAGCTCTGCCGCTTTGCGGATCGGCGTCGCATGGGAGAGCGGCTCGCCCTCGTAATCCTCCCTGAGGTCGGCATGGGCGTCGATATGGATGAGGGCCAGATCGGGATGCTTCGCGTGCATCTCGCGGATGACCGGCCATGACACCAGATGCTCGCCTCCGAGCCCGATCGGCAGCTTGCCATCCTCCAGCAGGCGCCGGACATAATCGCCGATCATCTCCAGGCTGCGCGCCGCGTTGCCGAAGGGAAGCGGAAGATCGCCGGCGTCGAAGTAAGCGATCTCCTCCAATCCCCGGTCAAGATACGGGCTGTACTCCTCCAGCCCGACCGACGCTTCGCGGATGCGCGCCGGCCCGAACCTGGCGCCGGGCCGGAAGCTCACTGTAAAATCCATCGGCATGCCGTAAATGACCGCCTTCGCCGAAGCGTAGTCCTCCGAGCTGGCGATAAACACGTTGCCGGAATAAGCCTGATTGAATCGCATGCCCGTACTCTCCCCGTAAGATGAAATGGCGCCCTGCAGCCGTTATTCGGCGCAAAGGGCTTCCACGAATTTCGGCAGCACAAAGGCCGCCTTGTGCAGGCGCGGCGAATAATAGCGGGTCTCCATCTCGGGAATGCGGCTTTCGTCCACCTGCAGCGGGTCGTGCTTCTTGCTCCCCATCGTGAAGGTCCACAGTCCGCTCGGATACGTCGGGATGTTGGCCCAATAAAGGCGGGCGATCGGGAAAATCTCCCGCACGTCCTTTTGCACCTTGCGAATCAGATCGGCCTTGAACCACGGATTGTCCGTCTGCGCCACGAAAATGCCGTCGTCCTTCAGCGCCTCATGGATCGCCGCGTAAAAGCCGCGTTCGAAGAGCTGCACGGCCGGCCCCACGGGTTCCGTGGAATCGACCAGCACCACGTCGTATTCCCGTTTGTGCTCGTGAATATACATATAGCCGTCGCCCACGATCACCTCGACGCGCGGGTCATCCAGCCAGCCGGCGATTTCCGGCAGATAGGTCTTGGAATGCGCGATGACCCGGCCGTCGATGTCCACCAGCACCGCTTTCTCGACGCTCGGGTGCTTGAGCACTTCGCGGATGACGCCGCCGTCGCCGCCGCCGACGACCAGAACGCGGCGCGGATTCGGATGGGTGATCATCGCCGGATGCGCCACCATTTCGTGATAGACGAACTCGTCCCTGACCGTCGTCATCACCATGCCGTCGAGCACCAGCATCCGTCCGAATTCCACCGTATCAATGATCGCCAGATCCTGAAAGCCGGTCTTTTCCGTGACCAGCGTCTCCCTGACTTTGGCGGTAATTCCGAAATGTTCCGTCTGTTTTTCCGTAAACCACAGTTCCATGTTTCGCGTTCCTTCTTTCCAACCCGCAGGGGGTTTAAAATCACAGTTTGTATTATAGTGGATCTCTTTGAAAAAGCAAGGAACGCCCGGCACCCCCAAACTTCCGGGAGTTTCCGCGCATTCCCGGCCAAGAAACAGCCTCTCCGCCGAATAACCCGCGCCAAACTTTTCCATAATGGGAATGGGAGGGATTCGCCATGGTGAGGCCGCGCGGAAGAGGCGTCCGGCATTTTGTTTTCAGCATCATTCAAATCGCGTTTGCGCTGGCGGCGTTCGGCGCGGCGGCGCTGACCGCTTTCCTGCTCTTTTTGCGCACGCAGGCGCTGCCGGCCGCTTTCGTGCCGCAGACGACCTATATTTACGACGCCAGGGGCGCGGTCATCGACACCTACGACGCGGGTCAAAACCGTGAGATCGTGCCTCTTTCCGCCATATCCCCCCACGCCGTCAACGCCGTGCTGGCCATCGAAGATCACCGCTTTTACCATCATCCCGGCATCGATCTGATCGGGCTGGGACGGGCGATCTTCACCAATCTGAAGCATATGGACAAGGTGCAGGGCGCCAGCACGCTGACCCAGCAACTGGCGCGCAACCTGTACTTAAATCAAGACCGGACATGGTCGCGCAAAATCAAGGAAGCCGTCTACGCCCTGCAACTCGAAATGCGCTACGACAAGGACGAAATTCTCGAAAAGTATTTGAATCAGATTTATTACGGCCACTCCACGTACGGCATTCAGGCCGCCGCACGGCTGTTTTTCGGCAAGAACGCCGCCGATCTGACGCTGGCCGAAAGCGCGCTCCTTGCCGGTGTGCCGAAGGGGCCGCGCTACTACTCTCCCTATTACGACGAGGAAAACGCCAGGCGGCGCCAGCGCATCGTGCTGCAGACGATGGCGAGCCGCGGCTTTATTACGGAGGAAGAGGCGGAGCGCGCGGCCGCCGAGCCCCTCGAGTTCCGGCCGCTGGCCGGACGCCGGCCGTCGGAGGCGCCTTATTTCAGCGACTATGTCCGCCACATTGCGATCAGTGAGCTTGGCATCAGCGAGAAACTGCTGAACGAAGGCGGTCTGCGCATCTACACGACGCTCGATTTGCGCGCGCAGAAGCTGGCTGAAGAGGCCGTCGCCAATCATATCGGCGGAGACGGGGAGCTGCAGGCCGCCCTGGTCGCCGTCGATCCGCGCACCGGCCACATCAAGGCGATGGTCGGCGGCACCGATTACGCCAAAAACCAGTACAACCGCGCGCTGGCGGCCAACCGGCAGCCCGGCTCGTCATTCAAGCCGGTCGTCTACCTGGCCGCCCTCGCGCAGGACCGCTTCACCCCGGTCACCCGCTTCAAAAGCGAGCCGACGGCGTTCACCTACGACGAAGGCCGGAAGACGTACATGCCGAGCAACTTCAACGACAAATACGCTCATGACTACATCGACATGCGCGAGGCCATCGCCCGCTCGGACAACATTTTTGCCGTGCACACGCTGATGAGCGTCGGCGCCGAAAAGGTGATCGAGATGGCGCGCCGGCTCGGCATCGAAGCCGATCTGCAACCGCTGCCGTCGCTGGCGCTCGGCGCATTTCCGGTCAGCCCGCTGGAAATGGCCTCCGCTTTCGGCGCCATCGCCAATCTCGGCGAGCGCGCGGAAACGGTGGCCATCGAACGCATCACAGACAGCGAAGGCCGCGTGCTGTACGAGGCCAAACCGCAAAAACGGCGCGTCGTCGACGCGCCTTACGCCTATGTGCTGACCCATTTGATGGAGAGCGTGTTCGAACCGGGCGGCACCGGTTACCGCGTGGCGGACATGATTCGCCGGCCGGTGGCGGGCAAGACGGGGACGACGAACACCGACGCCTGGATGGTCGGCTTTACGCCCGAGCTGTCGGTGGCGGTGTGGGTCGGCTACGACAAGGGGCGCCGCATCTCCCCCGTCGAAGCGCACGCGGCGGCGCCGATTTTTGCCGAATTTCTGGAGAAAACGCTGGAGCCGATTCCGCCGAAAATTTTCCCGATCCCGAAGGGGGTCGTTTCCGTCTACATCGATCCGGCCACCGGAAAAATCGCGGGCGAAAACTGTCCCGAAACGCGCCTGGAAGTATTCGTGAAGGGTACGGAGCCGCTGGAGCTTTGCACGGAACACGGCGAGCCTTCTCCGCCGCTGAGCGAGGAGAACGGGGATCAGGAACTGAAACGCGGCTGGTGGGACGATCTGAAGCGGTGGTGGAACAATCATTGACGCAGGCGAAAAGCCGGCTCGCTCCCGAGCCGGCTTTTCCGCTTCAGCCCAGCTTGTCTTTCAGTTCCTGCGGGGAACGTTCCCACCAGTCCGCATTGTGGGAAATCAGAAGATCCTTCAGCAGCTTTTTCTGCTTGTCGCCGAGCTCATCCACCATGTAGCGCCGCTTGAGCGCGTAATCCATCCGGTTGACGTGATCGGCGAGGATTTTCCAGCCGCGGCGCGCTTCCGAATCGATCAGCATTTCGCAGGCGGTGACTCCGCCGTAAAACGCGCCCTCCGCGCTTCTGTCCACCGCCACCCAGACCAGCCATACCTGCCGGCCGTTCGGCACATCCTCCTTGTTCGGAGAAAATTTAATGCCCCTCTCCACCCGGCTTTTGGCGTGAAGGGCGCCGATGTCGATATAGGCTTCGTCCCCGTCGATGATGACGCTGGACAAATTGCTGAGGTCGATCGCGCCCTGGCCGAATCCGCGGTGCGTCGTCCGCGTGCTGACGATGTTGAGCGCGAGGCGGCGGTTTTCCTGTTTATCGCTGTTTTTGTCGTTGTCCATCCGTGAACAAGCACCTGCCCCGTTCGTCGTTACCGTTATTTTAGCACACCGGATATAAACCCGTCCAAGCCGGCATATACATGCTTTGAGACGCTTGTCAACGGGGGAATGGAGATGATGAGACCGCCGATCACGGGACGGACGGCCGGCTGGAGGCGGACGGCCGCCGCCATTCTGGTCCTGGTGCTGCTGGCCGCGGCTGCGATGCTGACAAACCGGGAGGCGCCGGAAGCGCCGGTTCATGGTCCGGCTCAGCAGCCTCCGCCTCCGCCGGACGCCGCGGAAGCGCCGGTGAAACCGAAGCCGGCTCCGCTCAGCCGGCACGTCGCCGAATATCACATCGGCGTCCGCTACGACGCCGGGGAGCAAACGCTGTGGGGCGAGCAGACCGTGACCTGGAAGCATCCCGGCGAGAAAGCGGCGGGCGAGCTGTATTTCCACCTGTACCCGAACGCCTTCAGCTCCATGGACACCACCTTCATGAAGGAATCGGGCGGACGGCTGCGCAATTCGAAAATGAAGGACGGCAGCTTCGCCGCGATGGAACTGCTTACCGTAAAATCGAACGACGGCGAGGACCTCACCCACCGCCTGCAATTCGTCCGGCCCGACGACGGCAATCCGGCCGACCGCACCCTCGTCCGGCTGCGGCTGCCCGCGCCGGTGGAACCCGGCGGAAGCGTGACGCTCAGGATGACTTTCCGCGTCAAGCTGCCCCACGCCTTCGCCCGCATGGGCACGGCCGGCGATTTCGTCATGGCCGGGCAGTGGTTTCCGAAACTGGCCGCGTATGAAACCGCCGGCACCCGCAGGCGCGGCGAGGAAGGCTGGAATCTCCATCAGTACCACGGCAACTCGGAATTTTACGCCGACTTCGGCATTTACAGCGTGACCATCCAGGTGCCCGAGAACTACACGGTGGCCGCCACCGGTTTTCCGGTGAGGTCTCCGGCGGCGTCCGGCGGCGTGAAAACGTACCGTTTTTACGCCGAGGATGTGCACGATTTCGCCTGGGCCGCTTCCCCCGATTTTATTTATCACGAAGAGAAATTCGCCGACAAGCATGTGCCCGGCGTCAAAATCAAACTTTACCTCGATCCCGCCCACCGGCATCTGCGGGATCGCTACATGACGGCGGCCAAGCGATCGCTTTCCCGCTACAGCGAATGGTACGGCCCGTATCCCTATTCCACCCTGTCGATCGTCGTCCCTCCGCGCGGCGGCGACGGCGCGGCCGGCATGGAATATCCGACGCTGATCACCGCCTGGGAAGCTTCCACGGAGCGGCCGGGACTCGAGCTGGAGCGGGTCGTCGCCCACGAGATCGCCCACCAGTATTGGTACGGCATCGTCGCTTCCAATGAAATGGAGGAAGCGTGGCTGGACGAAGCCTTCGCTTCCTATTCCGAAATGCGGCTCATGCAGGCCGAATACGACGTCAAACCCGATCCGCCCCTGGAGGCGAGCCGCATCCTGTCCCCCGCGCCGCTCAATCAGCCGGCATGGCGCTATGCGGACCACGCCCACTACGCGGAAAATGTGTACACCCGCGGCAAGCTGGTGCTGCTCGCGATCGAGCGGGAAATCGGCGAAAAAGCGATGGACGAGGTGCTGCGCCGATATTACGAGCGCTGGAAGTTCAAGCATCCGTCGACCGCAGATTTTCTGGATGCGCTCGAAGAGACCACGGGAAGGTCGTGGAAACCGTTTTTTGAACAGTTCGTGTATGGGGGCCGCATGCTGGATTACGCCGTGGAGCGCATCCGCGTGCGTCCCGTGCGGCAAAACGGACAGCCGGCGTATGAAAACATCGTGACGGTGGTCCGCCGCGGCGGATACGACGATCCGGTCGAACTCCTCTTCCGCTTCGAGGACGGCAGCGAAGTACGCCGGACGTGGGACGGCCGGAGCGAGAGCAAAACGTTCCGGCTGATTGCGCCCGCCCCGCTGGACTGGGCGGCCGTCGATCCGGATCAGCGCCTCGTGCTGGAAAACCGGCATTTCAACAATATTCTGCATGCGGACATCGACGAGACATGGAAAATCCGCTGGAACCTGGCGCTCAGCAGGGCGGTCGAAGCCGTCTTCGCCTGGATGTTCGGATAATACGAAAAGAGGTGCATCGCCTTATGAAACGTTTCCTCATCGGCGGTTTTCATGCGGCCCGGCGGCAGCCGCTGGCCATCGGCGCGCTGTTTCTGTTTCATTTCTTCTGGAGCATGCTGCTTTACCGGGCGGTCGAAGAGCGGGTGGTTAACGTCATGCGGCGTTTTCCTCCGCCGCAGTTTCCGGGGGAGCGGGTGGAGCTGTTTTTGAACGAAAGCGCCGTCCTGCTTTTCAAATCCGGCCTGGCCGTGCCAACCCTGCTTACGCTGGCCGTCTTCGCCGCCGTACGGCTCGCCGTCGTGCCGCTGCTTCACGCCGGCGTCTTCGAAAGCCTGCACCGCGTAAACGGACCGCGCGGCACCGTGTTTATCGAGGGCATCCGCAGGCACGGCGGCGCGTTCGCTTTGTTGGCCCTGCTGCGCGCCGCGCTGACGGCCGTTCCTTTGATCTGGGCGATTCCGTACGGCTGGTCGCGCCTGCTCAAGGCCGACTCGGCCGTTTCGCTGGCCGCGGCCGCGCTTCCCCTGCTGGCCGGGCTGGCCGTTTACGGCGGACTGATCAAACTGCTGTTTATGTATATGCAGTTCGGCAAGACGGCGGGAACGGGCATGCTGCGCGGCCTGTGGCTGGCCGTCCGCCGCCTGCTGCCGGTCTGCCTGATCGCCCTGGCGGTTTCGGCGGCGGCGCTGCTGGCCGGGGCGCTGGTCTTTGCCGCTTCGCTCGCATGGGCCGGCTTCGCCGCGCTCGCCCTCCATCTCGCTTATCCGGTGATCAAGATGCTGTTTAAAGTATGGGACATTTCGGCACAGCACCAATATTTCCGGGAAGCGCAAGGCCGTCAAACGGCGGGATGAGCCGGCCGGCGGCGGATTGGCGGCATCGCGCGAACGCCTTTCTTTTCCGTTCGCCGTGATGCGCTTTATTTTTTTGCATATATTTTTTTATGAACAGGAAGGAGGAATTCCCCCAATTCTGTCGAATAAGTAGTCTTCAGTGAAAAACAACATGCCGAATTTCCGTGTCCGGCCGTCAGACGGCGCGGCACGGAAAGCGGGGGAACCAATGGCCGCAGGGCGCGCGCAAGTGCTCGCGGTCACTGCTTCTCAGCAGCGGGTGAATTGGCCATGCGCGGCATGGTCATAGGGCGCCTTCGACCGAACCCTGAGCTAACCTCGCAGGCATCGGAAGGAGTTTGACATTGAAGAAACGAAGACTGGCGGCGGCAATGCTGCTCGCTTTGGCGCTTTCTTTGTCGCTTTGCGGCAGCGCGCTGGCCGCATCGCCGCTGGAGGACACCATCGACGGACTGCTCGGCATCAGGTACAAGTACGGCGGAACCGACGAAAACGGCTTCGACTGCTCCGGTTTTACCGGATATGTGTTCGCGGCTTTCGGCATCGATCTTCCCCGCGATTCGCGAAGCCAGGCCGGCTTGGGCGTGAAAATCGACAAAAGCGAGCTCAGGATCGGCGATCTCGTGTTCTTCAACACCGACGGAAAACGCATTTCCCACGTCGGCATCTACATCGGCGACGGCAAGATGGCTCACGCTTCGACCTCGCAAGGCACGACCATCACCGACATTAACAGCGGCTACTATGCCAAGCGTTACGTGACCGCCCGGCGCATCCTGACAGAAGATCAGTTTAGGGCCATTGCGACGGCAAACGTCCCGGCCGCGGAACTTGCGCCGCAGCCGGAAAGCGGACAACCCGCCGCGGCGGAATCCGCCGATGTGGAAGCGGCGGCCGTCATCGAGCCGCCGGTCACCGCGATTGAATGACAATAGAGGTATCGAAAGAAACGGAGAGGTGCAAACCTCGGCCGCATAACTGTGCGGAAGCTTGCGAAAACCCGCCAAGGCTTTAACGGGCCGGCGGGTTTTGTCATGGCACCCGGAAGTGAGGAACCTTATGCGAAAATTGGTCGCGCTCGGCTGTTTGTCCTATTTGCTCATCGGACTGGCCCATGTGGTGATCGGTTCGCTGCTGGAGGAACTGATCGCCCACTACGGTCTGGACTACAACAGAGGAAGCCAACTGATCTTCAACCAGTTTGCGGGTTTTCTGGCCGGCGTCCTCGGCACGCCATGGCTTACCCGCCGCGCCGGAAGAAAGGCGACGCTGCTCGCCGCGCTCGTTTCCCTGACCGCCGCGGAGACGGCGTACAGCCTGCTTCCGCCGTGGGGGGTCATGCTCGCCGTCTCCCCGATTGCGGGGTTCGGCTTCGGCGTCATCGAAGCGGTGCTCGGCGCGCTGATCATTGAGTTTGTCGAGAAAAACCGGTCTTCCGCCATCAGCCTGCTGGAGGTGTTTTTCGGCCTGGGCGCGCTGTTCATGCCGCTCTTGTCCGGTTTGTTCATTTCCTTCGGCATTTGGCGCTGGTCCTTCCCGGTCGTTGCCGGCACCGCCCTGCTCGCTTTGGCGTTGTGGGCATTTCTGCCGATGGGGGAAGCGGCTCCCGCGCTCGCGCGGAAAGGGGAGGTTTCGAATCGCGTCCGGCCTTCTTACCGCAAGGAACACCTGCCGGTTCTCGCCGCGATGATTCTTTTTTTCCTCGCTTACGTCGGGCTGGAGATGAGCATCGTCCATTTTCTGCCGTCGCTTATGATCGAGCGCATCGGCATCGGTCCGGAGACGGCGGCGCTGTGCCTTACCGCTTTCTGGACGACGATGGTGATCGGCCGCCTGTTTGCCGGACGGCTGGGCGACCGGTTCGGCTTCGCGCGGTATTTGATCGCATGCGGCGCAGGGCTGGCCGCTTCGCTCATCCTGTTCTCGTTCATCGCGTCACTGTGGCTGAGCTTTGCCGTGATTCTGCTGACCGGCCTCTCGGCGTCCGGCATGTTTGCCATCGGGCTGCTGTACGCCAACGACCGCATACCCGGCATGACCGAGCGGACGACCAGCCTTTTGATCGCCGCCGGCGGGACAGGCAGCGCGCTGATCCCACGGCTGTCCGGGTGGACGATGCACGCCTTTTCCCCTTCCGTCACCCTGGCGATGCTCTTTGCGCTCAGCCTGCTGCTGATCGCGCTGATCACGGCGGGCGAAATCTATTCCCGGTCAACGTGTTCTCCCGCTGAAAAGCGTTAAGCGGCAAAAACTGCCGTGCCGGCCGTCGGCAAGTCAATACCTTCAATCGTTTCCGGGCCGATTCCGGCGGGAATTCCCCGTGCAATCCGACGGATTGACAGAGCAGACACAGCAGACACGCGTGATTTTTATATATTATTTATGTTTGATTTATATATTAAAATCCAATATCTTTAATTTTTTTGCGGATTATCCTGCGAAAGATATATGCATCCGCGATTTTTTTGTTATAATTCATATATAGTGCATGATTCATTATATACGATTTTGGATTGTGCGCGTTTTGCAGGCTGGAGTCTTCCTTTCCACGGTGAATGCGGTATGAGAGAAAACGAACGCGGCGAAAAAACCGAATATGTTTACAATCTCCTGAAAGAGATGATATTCGGCTGGAAACTGGAGCCCGGGCAAAAGGTCAACATCAGCAACCTGGCCCGCGAGTTCAATGTGAGCGCCATACCGCTGAGGGAGGCGCTCAGCCGTCTGCATTCCGATAAGCTGGTCATTTTTGAACCGAACAAAGGATACCGGGTGAGCGAAATCCTGACGCACCGGCAGATGAAGGAATTGTCGGAAGCGAGGCTCCTCATGGAGATACACGCCGTCCGCAGCATCATCCGCACGAACAAGAGCACCATCGGCGTGGCCGACCAATTGAAGAAGTTGAACGATGAGATGAGGCGGGTCGACACCACCGCGTCTTACAAGGAAATTTTGAACTTTGTGCATTTCGACCAGCAATTTCATCGCAAACTGATGACGGCCGGCGGCAATGCTTTCCTGGCCGAAGCTTACAACGGGCTGCATTGCCATCTTCATATCGCCCGGTTTTACCATGTGCTCGGATACGTGGATCAAAAGGACGCGACGGATGAGCATCAGGAAATCATCGAAGCGATCAGAACGAGGGACATTTACCGCGCGGAGGAAGCGGTCGGGAACCATATCCGTTTTGTCACAAGGCGGCTGCTTCAGGACGAGCCGGGAACATTTCCCTCTCTCGAAAAAAGGGGATTGATATGAAAGTCACGAAAGAACAGCTAACGGAACTGATCCGAAACAAGCTGATGCAGGCGGGGTTAAGCAGGGAGCACGCGGACTGCGTGGCCGAAGTGCTGGTGTACGCCGACCTCAGGGGCGCCCATTCGCACGGCGCGATCCGTGTGGAATACTATTGCGAGCGCCTCGATCGCGGAGGCATCAACAAGCATCCCGAGTTCAAACTCGAAAAAACCGGCTCCAGCACGGCCATTTTCCACGGCGACAACGGCCCCGGCCAGGTGGCCGCCAAACTCGCCATGGATGAAGCGATCAAAATCGCCAAAGACACCGGCGTCGCCGTCGTCGGGGTAAGGAGCATTTCGCACAGCGGAGCGCTCGGCTACTTCGTCAGACAGGCCGCGCAAGAGGATCTGATCGGCATCTCGGTTTGCCAGGCCGATCCGATGGTGGTGCCCCACGGCGGCACAAAACCGTACTACGGCACCAATCCGATCGCCTTCGCCTGCCGCGGCTTGGGCGACGACATCGTGACCTTCGACATGTCCACCTCGGTCAAATCTTGGGGCAAAGTTTTGGAAGCCCGGGTGAAAAAGCAACCGATTCCGGACACCTGGGCGGTCGGCGAGAACGGCAAGCCGACGACGGATCCGTTCCGCATCCGCGGTCTTCTTCCTCTCGCCGGGCCCAAAGGCTTCGGCCTGGCCATGATGGTCGACATTTTGTCCGGGATGCTGCTGGGCCTGCCCTTCGGCGGGCACGTGACCGAGCTGTACGGCGATTTGACGCAGGGCAGAAATCTGGGGCAGCTTCATATCGTCATCAACCCGGCATATTTCACCGATTTGCGCCGTTTCAAGGCCAGCGTATCGCAGATGATGCGGGATCTGAACGAGATGCAGCCGGCGGAAGGATTCGACCGGGTCCGCTATCCCGGGCAGGGCAGCCAGGAACGCGCGGAGCGGAGCGAGCGGGAAGGCATCGATATCGCGGATGACATTTACAGTTACCTGACTTCGGACAAGTTGCACTACAACCGCTACCATATGTACGATCCCTTCGCGGACAAAAATTATTAATTCATAATTCAGTCTGGAGGAATTGACACCATGCAGTACGGACATTTCATCGGAGGCCGTTGGATCGACAGCCCGGAGACCATTCCGGTGTATCACAAATTTACGGGCGAAGAATACGCCCGGGTCGGAAGAGGCACGAAGGAAATCGTCAGCGAGGCGGTCACCTGCGCCCTGGAGACGTTTCACAGCCGGCGGCTGAGCGAGCAGGAACGCTACGCGATTCTGATGAAGGCAGTCGACATTTTCAAAAAGCGCCGCGATGAGCTCGCCGAAATTTTGATCTGCGAAGCGGGCAAAGTCGTGAAGGACGCTTACGCCGAAATCGACCGCGGCATTCAGACGTTCCTCGCCTCCGCGGAGGAAGCGAAGCGGATCGGCGGCGAGGTCGTGCCGCTCGCCCTCGGCCCGGGAGACAACCGGATGGCGTTCACCGTCCGCGTGCCCGTCGGCGTCGTGGCGGCGATCACGCCGTTCAACTTTCCGTTCAATCTCACCGCGCACAAAGTGGGGCCGGCCCTTGCCGCGGGCAATACGGTCGTGCTCAAACCGGCGCAGGCCACGCCGATCATCGCCTGTGTCATGGCGGACATTCTGGCCGAAGCCGGACTGCCGCCCGGATTTTTGAACGTGGTCAACGGTTCGGGACGGGAAACCGGTGAATTTTTGCTGGAAGACGAACGCATTAATATGTACACGTTCACCGGAAGCCCCGAAGTCGGCCGGCGGATCAAGAGCAAGACGGGCATCCGCAAGGTGGCGCTGGAGCTTGGCAACAACTCTCCGAACATCGTCCACAAGGACGCGCCGGACCTGGAACGCGCCGCTGAGCTTTGCGTCGCGCGGGGCTTCGCCAATGCCGGGCAAGCCTGCATCTCCGTGCAGCGCGTGTATGTGCACCGCGAGATTTTCGATGCCTTTGTCGAAAAAGCGGTCGCTTGCGCGCGCAAGCTGAAATGCGGCGATCCCCGCGATCCGCAGACGGATGTGGGACCCATGATCTCCGAAGCGGAAGCGATGCGGGCGGAAGCGTGGATCGAGGAAGCCGTGCGGGCGGGAGCGAAAGCGGTCGTCGGCGGCAAGCGGACGGGAGCGATTTTGGAACCGACCATTCTCGTCGACGTGAACGACCAAATGAAAGTCGTGTGCCAGGAAATCTTCGCTCCGGTCTTCAGCATCCTGCCTTACGACGACATCGAAGAAGCATTCAGGAGAGCCAACGCGTCCAATCTCGGCCTGCAAGTCGGGCTGTTCACCTCCAATCTCCATCTGGCCATGCGCGCCGCGAAAACGCTCGAGTTCGGCGGGGTGATCATCAACGACGCTTCCGCTTACCGGGTTGACGTCATGCCCTACGGCGGAATCAAGGACAGCGGAATCGGCAAGGAAGGACCTCATTATTCCATCCTGGAGATGACGGACGAAAGATTGGTAGTGCTGAACCTAAACTGATCATGAGGCGGTAAGAATATGAGAACAACTTGGGAATACCATTCTTCACCCAAAATCGTGTTTGGTGCCGGCGCATTGCAGCAAATCGGCGAAGTGGCGGCGCCCTTCCGGCCCAAGCGCATCCTGCTGGTGACCGACCCGGGAATCAAGAAGGCCGGCATTGCCGACCGGGTGCTGAAACTTTTAAGCGGCTACGATGTGCTGGTGTTTGACCGGGTCGTCCCGGAGCCCCCCGCCGAAGTCGCCCTCGAATGCTACGAGTTCGCCCGCAGCGGGCCGCCGGTCGACCTGGTCATCGGCCTGGGCGGCGGCAGCAGCCTGGACCTGGCTAAAGTCGCCGCATTGCTCATCGCCCACGGCGGCCAGCCGTTCGATTACGCGGGAGAGTACAAAGTGCCGGGACCGGTCGCCCCCCTCATCGCCATCCCGACGACGGCGGGCACCGGCTCGGAAGTGACCTCGGTGGCGGTGCTGACCGATGTCCAGCGCAATTTGAAAGTCGGCATCTCGGACAATTACCTGCGCTCCTCCGTCGCCCTGCTCGACCCCGAGCTGACCCTCGGACTGCCGCCCTACGTGACGGCATGCGCGGGCATCGACGCGCTCAGCCACGCCATCGAATCGTTCACGGCCATGTCCTATCAGTACGTCAAAGCGGAAGGCAAGCCGCTGTTTCAAGGCGCCATTCCCATCTGCGACGCGCTGGCTTACCGGGCGATCGAGCTGATCGCCGCCAGTTTGCCCGTGGCGGTGCATCAAGGCAACAATCTCGAGGCGCGTTCCAACATGCTGCTCGGCAGCCTGCTCGCCGGCATGTCGTTTTCCAACGCGGGCAACGCGGCCGCCCACGCCCTCGCCTATCCCATCGGCGGCCTTGTGAAATCTCCGCACGGCGAAGTCACCGGCTTGCTCCTGCCATACGTGATGGAGTTGAACGCGTCCGTCGAGCCGGAAAAAATGAAACGGATCGCCGAGGCGTTCGGGGTGAACGTTTCCGGCATGTCCAGGGAGGAAGCCGCCCTCTCGGCGTCGAAAGCAGTACTCAGGCTGCTTGAGGAAATCGGGCTGCCGACCCGTTTGTCCCAGATCGGCATCGAAGAACATCACTTGCCGATGATCGCCGACGAGGCGGTCAAAATCGAGCGGCTGATGCGCAACAATCCCAAGCAAGCCACCGCCCGTGAATACGAAAAGATGCTGCGCAAGGCGTTGTAACCGCCAGACCATTTGCAACAGGAGGAGCAGAGAATGATCGGATTTCGGATTTTGCCCCGCCCGCAGCGGATGCCTTCCCGGGAAGTCGCCGACCGTTTCAAAAACTTCAGCACCAGCAATGTGGCCGACGCTTTGGGGCGTTTTCACACCATGACCGGCATCGCCCATGTGAACAAACCGGGAACGCGTCTCGTCGGCGTCGCCCTGACGGTCAGGACGGCGCCCGGCGACAACCTGATGATTCACAAAGCCATCGACATCGCCCAACCGGGCGACGTGATCGTCGTCGAAAGCGACGGCAGCGTCGGGAGGGCATTGATCGGCGAGCTGATGTGCCTGACCGCGCAGAAAAACGGAGCGGCCGGCTTTATTATCGACGGGGCAATCCGAGACGCGGAAGACATCCGCCGCCTGGGATTCCCGGTGTTCGCCAAGGGCAGAAGTCCGGCCGGGCCGTTCAAAAACGGTCCCGGAGAGATTTTCGTGCCGATCTGCTGCGCCGGCGCCACGGTAAATCCGGGCGACATCGTGCTCGGCGACGATGACGGCGTGGTCGTCATTCCGCAGGAATACGCCGAAGAAGTGATCAAGCGCACGGAAGAAATCATGGAGTACGAGAGCGGTTACGTGCGCGATCTGAAGGCCGGCACATTGGACCGCAGCTGGGTCGACAAAACGCTGAAGGCCAAGGGAGTTCTTTGACCAAACAGCCTCCCGGCCGCAGGTTGCCGCCTGCGCCGGGAGGCTTCTGTTTCTGCCGGCCGCGGAAGCGGAAAAGCCGCGCGCATCCCTGAAGGCTTGCGCGCGGCTTTTCTCGGCTGTGCGGATCTTGCGGCGACGGTTTGACCGGTTCGGTTATTGGCCGGCGCCGGTGTAGATCAGGACGGCGTCGCGCAGGAACTTGGCCGTGCCCGGCCGGGTTTTGTCGTAGTAGGCGGTGAACCGCTCGTCTTCGACGTACATGCGGGCCACCCCGGCATGAGCCTCTTTGCTGTACTCGGTCCAGAAGTGCATCAGCCATTGCCGGTGCAGGTCAGCCGCTTTCTGCGCCGCGGCGCCGGCCGGATCGCCGGATTCCATCGCTTCTTCCAGCGTTTTGAACAATTCCTGCTCGATCCTGCCCGCCTCCTCGTACTGCTTGGAGGTCATGCTCATAAACGTTTGATTCGACTTTTCAACGGCCTCATCGCCGTACTTCTCGCGGATTTCCTTGCCGTATTTCCGCTCGTTCTCTTCAAGCAGCTGCCGCTTGAAGCCTTCGAACTTCTCCTTGTCGGTCATGACAAACTTCCCTTCCTTCATGGCTATCGTTTTTTCCACGCTGGCAATCAGCAGATCCAGTTGCCTCCGCTTTTCCAGGAGCCTGGCATGGTGTTCCCGGAGCGCCTCTCGCTCGTCGAAAGAGGGCGACAGCATCAGTTCTTTGATGCGGTCGAGGCCGACCCCGAGTTCCCGGTAAAACATGATTTGCTGCAGCCGGTCCACCTCGGCCTGGCCGTAGATCCGGTATCCCGACGAACTGATTCTGGCCGGCTTCAGAATCCCGATTTCGTCGTAGAACCGCAGCGTTCTGGGGGTGATCCCGGCGAGACTGGCCAGTCTTTGCACCGTGTATTCCATGCGCTCACCTCCTGACAAGGCTACTTTACACCTTCACGTAACGTAAAGGTCAACCGGTTTTTAAACATTTTTTTGCCCGATTTTTTGATAGAATAGCGGTGTACGCCAAAAAAGAAGGGAAGTTTGTCCGTGAAACTTGTGTCGTGGAACGTCAACGGCCTCAGGGCATGCGTGTCCAAGGGATTTCTCGATTACTTCAAAAAATCCGGCGCCGACATCTTCTCCGTTCAGGAAACCAAGCTGCAGGAAGGCCAGATCGAGCTTGCGCTGGGCGAAGAGTACGCGCAGTATTGGAACAGTGCGGAGCGGAAAGGCTACTCCGGCACGGCGGTGTTCACGAAGCTGAAGCCGTTGTCCGTCCGCCGCGGCCTGGAGGAGGATCGGGAACCGGAAGGCCGGGTCATCACCCTTGAATTTGAAAAGTTTTATCTGGTGAACGTCTACACGCCGAACGCGAGGCGCGACCTGTCGCGGCTTCCCTACCGGCTGGAATGGGAAGACCGGTTCCGGGAATATTTGCTGCGGCTCGACGCCGTGAAACCGGTGGTCGTCTGCGGCGATCTCAACGTCGCCCACCAGGAGATCGACATCAAGAACGCGAAATCAAATCGCGGCAACTCCGGCTTCACCGACGAAGAACGGGCCAAGATGACGGAGCTTCTGGCAGCCGGCTTCGTCGACACCTTCCGCCATCTGTACCCGGACCGGACCGACGCCTACACGTGGTGGTCGCAAATGCCCGGCGTCCGGGAGCGCAACGTCGGCTGGCGAATCGACTATTTCCTGGTCTCGGCCAGGCTGGTTCCTCAGGTGATTGACGCCCGCATCGAAAGCGATGTGATGGGCAGCGATCACTGCCCGGTGGCGCTGGAGCTGGGTTTGTGATGGACAAAATGAGGGCTTGCCGCGAAAATCCTTCAGCAAGACTTTGCAGCGTTCGAAACGCCCCGCAACAAAAAAGGTGCACCCGGAAAAAGAGTACACCAAAAAAAAGGATTTCATGCATATCCATAACAGCCGTGCTGACGGTCAGGCCTGACCTTTCCACATGCCGCCTTTCCTCAGCGACAATGCGACGGAAATCACGCTCAGCGCCAGGAATATTGCCGAAATGGGATTGGTGAAGAACGGCAGTATGCTCCCGTCCGAGAACATGAGTCCTCTGCGCAAATTTTCCTCCAAAATGGGACCAAGAATGAATCCCAAAATGATCGGCGCCAGAGGAAAATCAAACTTCTCCATTACATACCCGACAATGCCGAAAAACAAAACCGTCCATACATCAAAAAGCCTGCTGTTCACACCGAACACCCCGATAATGCACACCGCAAAAATGATCGGGAGCAAGATCTCTCTCGGGATATTCAACAATTTTACGAATATTTTTAACCCGCCCATCATCAAGACCAGCATGATCAAATTTGCGACCAGCAATGCGGCGAAGATGGAATTTACGAGTTCGCTGTGCATTTGAAACATCATCGGCCCCGGGGAAATTCCCTGTATCATAAACGCGCCGATCAGCATCGCCGTAACCGTATCACCGGGAATGCCGAGCGAAAGAAGCGGCACCATCGCCCCGCCAATGGACGCGTTGTTCGCCGTTTCGGATGCGACAACGCCGTCCGGAATGCCGGTGCCAAACTTCTCGGGATGCTTGGATTGCCTGCGGGCGACCGTATACGAAATAATGTTGGAAACCCCGCCGCCGATGCCGGGCAAAATGCCGATCGCCGTTCCAATCACACTGGAACGAAGAAGGTTGCCGGTTTGCGAGAGCATTTCTTTCATGCTGACATACAATTGCCCGACCTTCTCCACGGTTTTCCTGGCGCCCTTCATCAGTTTCGTTTCCTCGCCGGCCCTGATGATTTCCGAAATCGCGAACAGGCCGATCAGGGTGGGCAACAGATCGAATCCGGCATCCAATTCTTTAATCCCCGCGGTGAATCTCGGAAATCCGTCGATGGGCGCGCCGCCGATCATGGCAAACACCATGCCCAGCATGCCGCTGAGAAGCCCTTTAACAAGAGATCGCCCCGCCAGTCCCGCCATCATTGTAAGCGAAAACAGAATAACGGCAAAATAATCGTACGGAGTGAACCGAATGGCAATTTGCGCCAAAGGCGGCGAAACAAAGATCAAGACAATGATGCTGAACAAACCGCCTAGAAAAGAGGAAATGATCCCGATACTTAGAGCTTTCCCCGCTTCTCCCTTCTCCGCCATCGGGTGTCCGTCGAAGGTGGTGGCGATCGATGCGGGTGTACCGGGTATTTTGAGCAGAATTGCCGTAATCAGTCCCCCTGATATTCCGCCGATGTATAATCCGACTAACAAAGCCATGGACGGAATCACGGGCAAAGCAAACGTTAACGGGAGACATAATGCGACCGCCATCGTGGCCGTCAGACCGGGTATTGCGCCGAACAGGATGCCTATGGCGACGCCCGCGATCAGAAGGAACATGATCTGAATTGTGAAAATATCAGCAAATCCGGATATGATATTGCCCAGCATGACGATTCAACTCCTAACCAAGTATACCCGTCGGCAACATGACATAAAGCAATTTTTTAAACACCAGATACAAAGTTACGGAGGCAATCGTACTGATGATCAAGTAGAGAACGATTTTGCGCCGGTTGAAATCGGACAATACATACATCTGCAAGGTCGAGTAGATGGCCGTCGACAAGATGAAGCCCAATTTGTCCAGCACAAGAATATATCCGATGATCAGCCCGAAAGTTAAAATGACATGCCTGCCGCTTTTCGGGACTGTCTCCGCACCTTCTTCTCCTTCGGACCGCCTAGCTTTTTGAATGCCTTGGATGAGCAGAATCAGGCTGAGCACCGCAATGACAATCGCAACCAATCTCGGCACAAAGGTCGCACCGTAAGCCGTTTCCATAAACGTGCGTATGTTGAAAGTCGCAGTATACAATACGGCTGCAATCAAGAGCAGGAATGCGCCGGAAACGATATCTTTATATCTCTGCATATTGTCAGCCCCTGATTAAAAAAGAAAGTCGGAATACGGTCCGGAAGCCTTCCGGCATCCGGACCGCTTGCCGCAATTCCTTATTGTTGGATTTTGCTGATATGTTCGGCAAAGATGTCCTTCGTCTTCTCAATCAGCGCCTTGGAAGCATCGGCATCCAGATATGTGAGTTCGAGCAAGTTGTTCTTAAATTCCTCCTGAGCTTCCGGATTTTCCATTACCTTCTGCATCGCTTCCTGGAATCTTGCCTTGACATCGTCGGGCGTTCCCTTCGGGAAAGCGAAGAAGAAAAATTACGGGAGCGAAAGATCAATGCCTTGTTCGATCAATGTCGGAACATCCGGCAACCCCGGATTTCGTTCATCCGCAATCAGGCCCAGCAATTGAAATTCCCCGGATTCCACATAATCTCTGACCCCGAGATATTGCGCGAAGAAGGCGTCCGACTGACCGGACAGAAGCGCCGCATATTTGGTGGCCGCAGCGCCGGTATCCACCAGCTTAAACTCCACATCCGCATAGTCCTGCAGGATATACCCGATGAGATGGGCCACCGTGCCGACTTCAATGGCGAATTTCACTTGGCCGGGATTGGCTTTCGCGTCGCTGATCAGGTCTTGCATGTTGGTATATTTTCCTTTTTTGGCAACGATAACGCTGGTATTGTCCAGAATCGGAATGCCGACAACGTCAAAATCGTCAAGCAGGTAGAAATCGGCTGTGCCCATCAGCGTCTGGGTCAATGTGCCGTAATGGAAGAACAGCACCGTATATCCGTCCGGATTGGCATCCTTCACCTGTCTCGAACCGATGACCCCGCCGGCTCCCGTCACATTCGTTACGACGAGAGGCTGACCCAGCTCTTGTTCCAAATATTTGGAAATGATTCTGGCATTGATATCCGTGTCTCCACCGCTGCCGGTAGGAACGATCACCTGAACCGGTCTTTCGGGGTAGTTGGTTTTTGGCGCTTCATTCGCGTTTTCCGTTTCCTGGTTCGAATTGGCATCCGGCGCATTTGCGGTTCCCGTGCCGCCCGACGAAGAAGAAGCGGAATTTGAAGACGAAGATTCATTCGTATTCGTTCCGCCGGAAGCACAGCCGGCCAGCACCGTGGCGAACAAAAGCATTGCAGCAACGGCCAGGTTCACCAGCCATTTCGATTTGTTCCATTTGCGTTCTGTCATTTTGCTGAGTCCTCCCCGTTTTTCGTGAAAGTTTAAAGAAAACGAATAAATCCTTCCGTGTCAATCGCCGGTGTGTATCGCGCGACCTCACCCCCTTTTCAGAACCGCCGCGCCGCATTTGATCAGCGGATGCCGCGTTGCAGCAGCAGATCCCGGTTGCCCAGAATGCCGCAATTTTCCTGCACGGGTTTATAAACAAACCGTTTATTCGGTTTGCCTGTCAATTTCCCGTCCCGCAGCCATTCCAGATCCGAACCGTAGAGCCGGGAGACCAATATTTCCGTCAGTTCGCGCTTTACGTCCGCAAATTCTGGATTGTTCGACAAATCCTTCATCTCTTTCGGGTCGTTCTCCAGGTCGAAAAGCTGGATTTGATTGCCGACGGCGTAATAAATCAATTTAAACCGTTCCGTGCGAACCATCCGGGTGGCGCGGTCGTCTTCCCACAATTCGCCGTAAACGTAATCCCGTTTGTTGTTCCTGTTGGCGAGGGACATGCCTTCCACCGTCTCCGGAATCGGCAGGCCGCACATATCCAGCAAAGTGGGCATGATGTCTTTCAGTTCCGCCAACCGGTCGTCCGTCGAACCCGGCTCCCAGCCTTGGCAATCCAATGTCGGGATGATGAGAAGCGGGACTCTCGTCGAGTCTTCATAGAACACATTTTTTCCCCACAAACGATGGTTGCCCAGCAGGTCGCCGTGGTCGCAGGTGATGACAATGATCGTATTGTTCAGCACCTTTTCTTCTCTGAGCGTTCCAATGATGGTCCTGATGGAATAATCGATGTGCGTGCATGCCGCGTAGAATCCTTTCCTGGCATCCCTGATGTACTTTTCGGTATTCAGGCCGAAAAGGCTGTTGTAATATTTCGCGGCATACGGGAAACTGTCGCCGTCGGGATCCTCTGCCCATTCGCCGATATACGGCATTTCGATTTCGACATCGCGGTACATGTCCAGGAACACTTGGGGCGGAACGACCGGCGGATGGGGAGCCGTGAAGCTGCAGTACCAGAAGGCCGGCCTTGTCGGATCCCTTCTGATGATTTGCTCGCACATCTGCCGGGTTGTCCACGTAGTCGGGTGCAGTTCCTCCGGCAAATGCCACGGCCTGACCAGATAGTTGTTGTTGGACATGCCGTGGGCAAAGTCCAAACCCGGATAGCCCGCCCGATTCACGTCCCGGGTGTAGTCGTCTTCCCTCATCTCGTGGGGGAAGTTCACCCTTCGTCCCTCTTCGCACAAAATGACATCGTCGAATCCGATGCGATCCCGCTGCGGATATACGTGCAGCTTGCCGACCGCATAGGCCTGATAACCGTGATTTCTGAAAACTTGGGCCAGCGTGGGCACATCCGGCATTCTTAAAAATTCGTTGAATTTGCGGTCGCCGTGCGTCCGCGAGCCCGTTCCGGTCATCAATTCGCGGCGGGCGGGGATACAAACGGGGGTCGGACTGTAAGCATTCGTAAAGCTCACCCCCACCCTGGCCAGTTCATCCAGTGTCGGGGTAAGAATGTCTTTTCTCCCGGCGTAACCGAGCAAACTGGCCGGCCATTGGTCCACCGTGATGAGCAGCACATTTTTCCGTTGATTGGACATCTCCATCAGCTCCACTCATGTATTGTGAAGTTCCGAAGCCTGATCAAACGTTCCATTATTCCAGATTGCTGTGCCTGGACAAGACTTCCTGATGATCTTGCCGCTGCAACGCCGCATAACGCAAACAAACCGCGTCCAGCAAAATATGCGCGCATTGGTCGAACAGCGATCCCAGCGGCTGAACGGTAGGCTGCTCCGATTCCTTCCGATATTTTGTCGCCGCCGGAACATGAGCCAGGCAAGTCGCCGTTTCGCTGAGCGGCGATTCGGGATCGGTGGTCACCGCGATGACCGGGCAGCCCAGCAACTTGGCTTTGCGGGAGAGATGAACGACATTTTGCGTCGTGCCCGATCCGGAAATCGCCACCAGGACATCCCCCGGCTTCATTGCCGGCGTAATCGTTTCCCCCACCGCATACACCGACGCCCCCAGATGCATCAGCCGCATGGCGAACGCCTTGCCCATCAGGCCCGACCGCCCTTCGCCAAGCACGAAAATGCGATCTCCGCCCCGCAAAACCCCGGTGAATTCCTCCACCGTATCCGGCTTTAACTTGTCCAAAACGGATTTGATCTCATGCAAAATCACTTCGAAATCGCCCATTCAACATTCGTCCCCCCGGCTTTTGATGAAATCGGACAATTGTTTCGCGGCGGCGGCGGGATCGGGCGCCTTTGTGACGGCTTCCCCCACAATAATCAAATCGGGACGGTGGAGCATCAGTTCGGGAAGCACCTCCAACCGAATGCCTCCCGCAAGCGCCACGGACAAACCGTCCCCGGCATGCTTGAACGCCCCGGCTTTCACCCGCTCAAATCGCGTGCCTTCATGCTCCTGCTGGTCTTTGCCCAAATGAAAACAAAGAATGGCGCCGTCAAACCCGCAAAGCTGTTCAATCCTGTCTTCAGGGACATTCAGCAGGTCGATCATGTATCCTTTCCCATAGTCTTCCGCGGTTCTCGCGCAGAGCTCAACGGTTTTTGCGGGCGCCGCCCCCATAACCGTGGCGATGTCCGCGCCGGCCTCGAAGCACATCGCAAATTCGTACCGCGCGTTGTCAAACGTTTTGATATCGGCGACGATGGTTTTTTCCGGGAAAGCCGATTTCATCGCCCTGACGCTTTCCATGCCGTACATTTTGATCAGCGATGTGCCGACTTCAATCCAATCCGCATACGGTCCGGCCGACTTCGCCATCTCAACCGCCTGCGTGATGCTCATCCGGTCCAAAGCCAGTTGCCATTTCACAGCGATCTTGCCTCATTTCGCGCCAAGAACTCGTCCAATTCCTCACGTGACGGCAATCCGTCCATGTCCCCGGGGGACATCACGGCCATCGCTCCGATCGCATTCCCGCGTTTCACCGCTTCCGCAATCGGCAAATGTTCCAGCTTGCCGCTGATCACCCCGACGGCGAACCCGTCGCCGGCCCCGACCGTATCCACCACCCGGTCAACCGGGAAGCCCGCCGCCCATCCTTCCTGACCGTCGGCCGTTCTGTAATAAGCCCCTTTCGGTCCCAGCTTCACGGCAACCAGGCTTACGCCGCGATCCAAATAAAAGGCCGCAATGTCCTGCGGTTTTGTATAGCCGGTCAAAATCCGGCCTTCGGTCAGTCCGGGCAATACCCAGTCCGCATGAAAAGCAAACTGATTGATCACGGAGACCATTTCATCGACGCTCTTCCATAGAACAGGGCGCAAATTGGGATCAAAGGAAATGGTTTTCCCCTGCGCCTTCATCCCATCCATCGCCCGTTCTGCGTAATGCCTCATGGAAGCGGAAAGCGCGGGCGGGATGCCCGTCATATGCAAATGCCTTGCCCCGAAAAAATAGTCCTCCGGGAAATCCGCCACATCCATCGAGCTCGCCGCAGATCCCTTTCGGAAGTAATGCACCTGCGGATCTCCTTCGCTCACTTTGGATTTCAATTGCAGTCCCGTGGGCCGGGTTTCATCCGTTATGACCTGCCGGATATCCACGCCTTCCCGTTCCAACGCCATGCGGATGTATTTTCCCAGCGGATCGTTGCCCACCTTGCTTACCCATCCGACTTTAAATCCGAGTCTGGCCAATCCGACGGCAACGTTCGCTTCCGCTCCGGCCAAACCTTTTGCGAAACGGCTGACGGACTCCAGTTCGCCTTCTTCCATAGCGATGAACATTGCCATGGCCTCGCCAAAAGTTACAACATCCAGTTCCATGTCTGTCCTCCGATCACGAGTTGGAAAGCAGCTGCACATATTTCCGGGTAAGTTCGGCCAACTCCCTTCCCCTTATCGGAAACTCAATCCCCCTTGGCACATCTCCCGGAAGCAGGGCGAGTATTTTTCTCCATTCCGCATCCGCGCTCTCCTTAATCGGGACGGTGATATTGCCGTTTTCCGAGCGTACCGATTGCTTGACATGAATGTATGCCACATGTCCGGCCAGCTTTACGGCGGCCCGGTTCGGATCTTCAAGGACCCAGTGCCAGTTGGCGATATCAAAGGTCATCTTTACCGGAATGCGGCAGATATCGCACTGGTTGAAGAAGCGTTCCAGCGGGGCCAATTTCCCCCCCCAATCCGTTTGATCATTCTCCACGGTCAGAACGGGAAGCTTCCCGTTCTCACCGGTTCGCTTCAAAAAATCCTCCAGCTCTCCCAGGTCGGACTTTGGTTGAAAATGCCCGAGGGATGTTTTGATCATCGCGGCATCCAGCGCGGCGGCCTCCTCAAAAATCAGGGAGAGTTCATCCGCGTTTAAAGTTCCGTCCTCCGCCCACAGTTGGACCGGCGCGGAATATACCAAGGTCAATCCGTGCCTTTTCATTGGAGCTCCCCATTCGCCGATGCGGGAAAGCTCCTCATCGCAAAACAATTCCCGGCGCAGTTCAATCCCCGCCGCTCCCGAACCGGCGATCCATTCCAGGCAATACAATTGCCCGCGATCCATGACCATTTCCGGGCCGAATGCATTCGTTGCGACATATACCTGCGGCATTTCCGAAAGCTCCTTATTCTGCAGATTTTTGCCAGTGGCAATGGAACCGGTAAACGAAACCGGTTTACGGAATCGGTTCCAATCCCTTCGACAAAAAAAGATGACAAATGGTTCAAGCCCGGCGAGACACCGGCGGGGTGGAATTTCTCACAATCAATTTGGCAGGAAGCTGGACGATCCGGGCAGCGGATTGATCGCCGTTTATGCGCCTTAACACGCTCTCCATCGCGATGACGCCGATATCGTCGGTAAGCTGGGCAACGGTCGTGATGCCGGAAGCGACTACCGGCGCCCACTCCGTATCATCGAATCCGATGAAGGCGACATCCTCCGGGATGCGAACTCCCTTTTGCTGCAAAATATTAATAATTTTCAAAGAAATCACGCCGTTGCCCGCCAGGATGCTGCGAAATCGGCCCGAGACGCGTGTAAGAAAATGATCGAGATGCTCTTCAAGCTGCCCTGGCGACCGCAAATCCGTTTCATAAACCTCTCCGCTTGCCCTGCTGGCATTTCTGGCTGTTATATCGCGAAAAGCTTGCAATCTTTCCATGCGGGAGCTGACCTGATAAATCGGTTCGGTAAAGAAGGCAATGCTGTCATAACCCTGATCGAGCAGAAAGGCCATCGCCTGTTCCATGGCTTGTATATTGTCGGTTCCAACCATGTCGAATTCCAGTTCGGGAACCTTGCGGTCAACCAGAACAACCGGAGTGTGATATTCCGCCAATTCCCGCAAAAACTCATTGTTTTTCCCGGTCGAGTTAATGATCAATCCTTCTATCCGATGGGATTGAAGCATAAAGATATATTCTTTCTCGCGGACGGGGTCATTGTCCGTATTGCAGACCATCAGATTATACCCGTGTTTCCGGCAAACATCTTCCACTCCCCGAAGAATGGCGGTGGAGAACGGGTTGGCCAAATCCGCCATGACAAAACCGATCAGGTAGCTGCGGTCTTGCTTTAAGCCCCTGGCCATCCGGCTGGGTCTGTATTTCAGCGCCTTTACCGCTTCATCAATTCTTCTTCGCGTATTTTCGGCGATGGAATCGTATTGGCCGCTCAAATACCTGGAAATCGTCGTCTTCGAGACCCCGGCCATGTTGGCGACATCAGCGATGGTCGCGCGTTGCGCCGCCTTTTTTCTTTTTCGATCCGCCAATGGATTTCATCAACCTTTACCGTCATTGTAGATGAAACCGGTAACCGAAACCGATACCATTGCTCATTCTAAAGTGATAAGCTGGAATTGTCAATATGCTCATGCGGCAACGAAAATGTTTTACGAATTATTCCTCCCCCGTCGCGACCGGGTTCTCCTCGTAGCTCACCCAGTCGCTCCAGCTGCCCACATACAGCCGCACGTTTTCGTAGCCCGCTTCCTTCAGCGCCAGCACGTTCGGGCAGGCGGTGATGCCGGAGCCGCAGTACACGATGACTTCGGCGGCCGGATCGATGCGCCGGAACCTCGCCGCCTGCTCCCCGGCGCCTCTCCATTTGCCGTCTTCGTCCACGCCGTCCTTCCAGAAGCAGTTGACGGCGCCCGGGATGTGGCCGGCCTTGCGGTCGATCGGCTCATGTTCGCCCCGGTAGCGCGAGGGTTCCCGCGAATCGACGATTGCGACGCCGGGCTGCCCCAGCTTGCGGCGCAGCTCCTCGACGGCGATCATCATGCCGGTGGTGACCCGCGGCGAAAAATGCTTCGCTTCCCTGCGCACGATTTCCGTCTCCACGGGATACCCCGCGGCCTTCCACGCCGAAAACCCGCCATCCAGCACATGGACACGGCGATGGCCGAGAAACGTCAGCATCCACCACAGCCTGGCGGCAAACGGTCCGCCCTGATCGTCGTAAGCGACCACGGTCGTATCGCCATCGATGCCGAGCTCCCCCATGCGCAGCGCAAAAATGCCGAGATCGGGAAGCGGATGGCGTCCGCCGTGCTCGCGGGCGGGACCGGACATGTCCCGCTCCATATCCACGTAAACGGCGCCCGGAATATGCCCCTCCTCATAGGCGGCCCGGCCCGCATCCGGCTTGCTCAGCATAAACCTGCAATCGGCGACGGCCACGTTCGGATCATGCAAATGCTCGGCCAGCCAGGCCATTGTCACGATGTTTTTCACCTTGATCACGCCCCGTTATCGGTTTTTGATTCGGCTTCGGCCGCCGCATCCGGCAGCCCGGGCGGCAATTCCCCGCCGGTCTCCGGCCCGGCTTCCGCATCATTTTCAAAGTACGGTTCTTCATCGGCATAGGGCATAACCGGGAATCCGTCGCCGTCAGGAAGATCTTCCGTCTCCCTTTCGTCTCCTTCCCCGTTCCCGTCCTCTTTGAACCGCATCAGATCGCCGTAAATGATCTGGTCGGAATAGGCCAACTCCGCCACCGCGTTTTCCCTGTATGGTTCGCACAGGGCCGGGTCGATCTCGGCCGGAACGAGGCCTTTGCGGTAGCAGACGTTCTGCGTGAAAATGTAGTCGTTTGTGATGAAGCTGCCGTCCCTGAGCACAACCATCGGATCGGGATTTTCGGCAAACAGGTTCTCGCCGAAATCCAGCTCGTTCTCGCCCTCGATACCGAGCAGATGCAAGAGCGTCGGGCGGACGTCGATCTGGCCGGAAATTTTCGAAATTTTTCTCCCTTCGACGCCCGGGATGTGGATGATCAACGGAACCCGCTGAAGCTGAATGTGTTCGTACGGCGTGATCTCCTCCTTGCCGAGGTACTTCGCCATCGCCTCGTAATGGTTGGAGGAAATGCCGTAGTGATCGCCGTACAGGATGAAGATGGAGTTGTCATACAGTCCGGCTTCCTTCATCCGTTCGAAAAACACCTTGATCGCTTCGTCCATGTACCGCACCGTCGTGAAGTACCGGTCGAACGTGCCGTCTCCGGAATCGAACTCCGGCACGTATTCGTCGGCGCGGGCCAGCGAGAACGGATGGTGATTGGTGAGCGTGATCAGTTTGCCGTAGAAGGGTTTCGGCAAAGTTTTCAAATGTTCCACCGACTGCTCGAAGAACGGAATGTCCTTAAGCCCCCAGCCGATGGAATTTTCCTCGGTCACTTCGTAGTCGGTCTTGGAGAAGAACCGGTCGTAGCCCAGATTGGCGTACATGATGTCGCGGTTCCAGAACGTTTTGTCGTTGGCGTGCATGGCCGCCGTATAGTAGTCGTATTTTTTCAAAATTTTCGGCGTGGAATTGTACTCGTTGGTGGCGTGGGTGAAAAACACGGCGCCGCTCGGCAGCGGATACAGCGAGTTTTCGATGATGAATTCGGCGTCCGACGTTTTGCCCTGGCCGGTCTGATGGTAAAACTGGTCGAAGTAGAAACTGTCTTCGATGAGTTCGTTCAAAAACGGCGTGATTTCATGCCCGAACACCGTGCCGCCGATCACGAAGCTTTGCAGGGATTCCATGGATACGAAGACCACGTTCCTGCCCTTCGCGATGCCGAACAGGTCGGCGGGCGCGGCGGTTTCCGCCGACGGCTTTTCCTTGACGTAGCTCTTCACGACGGCCAGCTCTTCGCCGGTGGCGAAAGCCCGCTGGGTCTGCGCCTTGGAGCTCATCACGATGTCGTACAGGTGATAGTTGAACGTCCCGATGCTTTTCACGAGAATGTGGCGGTCGAAGGTGCGCTTGAGCAGTTCCGGGCGCACCGATTCGGCCATGCCGAGATTGATCACGAAAACGATCACGGAGAGCGCAAGCAGCGCGGACATCTCCGAAGTCCGCAGGCTGATCTGCGGCAGCCTGCGGACCGCCAGGACCGCCGCCAGGAAGATGAAATCCAGGAAAAACAGCAGGTCGGTCGGTTTCAGCAGCGTAAACGCGCTTTCCCCGAGATCGCCGACGTTGCCGGTTTGAAACAGCACGGGCAGCGTGATGAAATCGTTAAAAAAGCGATAATACCACGCGTTGGCGAACAGCAAGAACGAAGTGACGAAAGACACGGTCAGAATGGCCGCGTTTTTCCGCTTGCGCGCCAAAAGGAGCGCGAACCAGGTCAGAAACAGAATAGAGCTGACCGGCGAAATCGCCGCGATCAGTTCCTGATACCAGCCCTTGATCGGCAAATCGAAAACAAAGCGCTGAATAACCGCGGTTTTCAGGCACATCAAAAAAATGGCAAGGAACATGAACCACAGCCTGGAAAACGAACGGCGGACAGCATCAGTTACTCTTTTCAAACCAACTTCCCCCTCCGAAATTACTGGCCGGTTTCTCTTTCTCTTTTTTTCTTTTTATTTTTTGGTTTCATCCACTTATCATATCCATGAAACCTTAAGTTAATATGAAAAACGGCACAGATAACCGGGGCCCGTTCCGAATCTTTTCGATGCGGCCGGTTCCGCCAACCGGTTCCGCCCGCTTTTTCGTACGAGCCCTTTTTCGCTCAATTGACTTATATGAATAATGACAAAAAAAAGCACCAAAAAGTTGCGGGGCGCATCAAACTTTCGGCTTTTCGCCGTCCCGCGGCTTACGGAAGCGGGCGTAGCTGCGATTATAAGCCTCCGCCGCGTCGAAGTCCGCTTCCGTCAGCCCTCCGGCATGCCATGTCGTCAGGCGCAGCGTCACCATTTTGTAATCGATGGCGATCATCGGATGGTGATTCATCGCCTCGGCCGTCCTCGCCACCTCGTTGACGAAATCGACGGCGTCCATAAAGGCGGCAAACCTGAACTTGGCCGATATCCACTTCGCGTCGTCGCGCTTCCAGCCTTCCAGTCCTTTAAGCCGCTCGGCGATCCGCTCCTCGCTCAGCTTCACGGCGCTCATCCCCTTTGCGGAAATTGGGCGGTCCTTACCAGTATACCACGTCCCGGGCGGCGACGGCCATTCCGTCCGCTCCTGCGCATGTGACGCGTCCGGCAATGTGGTATACTGAAATAATGGCAACGATTCGGAAGAGACAGGAGGGGCTTACGCATGGCCGAATGCATCATCGCGCGCGAGGCCGCCGCCGTGCTCGCCTCGAAATTCGAGTCGCAATTTACCGGCGATGATCTGCGCCGAGGTTTTCAGCTCTACGCGGAAGGCGCCGTCAGCCATGCCTGGCTGGGGGGCTTTTCCATCGTGCACGGCATCGTCAAGGACGGCCGGGACGTCAAGCTGCAGTTGGATCTGGATTTTTTCGAAGCGAGCGAATGCGGCTGCGGGGAGCGCCGTTGCGCCCACATGGCCGCCGTTTTCTTCACGGTGTACGCCGAGCACGGCCGGCCGCGGGAGTGGCTGGACGACGTGCTGGCGCTTCGCTTTCATCAGACGGGCGCCGGCTCCGCCTCAAGCGAAGGCGCGGCAACGGAAGAGGCGTCAGAACCCGGCCTCCGCGGACGCAACGGCGGCGTGCATCCCGCCTCGCCGCATGCCGGCGCGGCTCACTTCCGCCCGGAGGGAAGCGCCGACTCGCCCGAACGCTGGCCGGAAATGCTGAAAGAGCGCCTTGAGGAGCTGCAGCGCCGGCACAGCGGCGCGATTCGCATCGACATTTTCCATTTCACGGCATACAAAAAACTCGTTTCCATCGCGGACGGATGGGAGGAAACGGCCGGCCAGCTGTTTAAGCTGCATGCGGCCCTTTATTTGCTCGTCAGAATGGACCGCCATTTCGCCGAGCGCGCAAGCGACTATTCCGCCGCCTATTACCGCCGGGTCACCGACGATCTTTATGCCTGGTTTGCCGAACGGGTTCGCGACGCGGCGATGCGGATCGACGCACGGGAGCTTAAGGCCGGGTACCGCCGCCATGGCGAAGCCGTTGCCCGGATGCTGCGGTCGGGTTGGAGCGGCGAACCGGCCGGCCCGTTTGACTGGGCGGAAATCGGCCGCTTCCTGTGGTCGTCGCTGCTGGCGGACACCGGGTGGCTGGAGGAAGACCGCCGCGTCGCCGACGAACTGCTCTCCGCTTGCGGCAGCGCGGGAGCCCGGGCGGCGCGGCTTTCGGCCATCAGCGCCCATCTGAACTGGCTGCTGGGGCGCGACGGGGAAGCGATGAGCAAGCTGAAACATCCGGACCTGGCGCCGTTGCCGCTTATCGCAACCTATATCGAGACGCTGTTTCATTCCGCCTCATGGCGGCGGCTGGCCGCGTGGCTCGAATTTTCGCTTCCTTACCTGCGCCGCGCTTCCGCCGACCAGTTCCGCAGAATCATCGGCTGCTGGCGCGAGTACGCGCTGCGGCAAGGCGAAGAGCGCCGCTTTATGGACGCCCTGGCCGCCCTCCTGCCCCGCAGTTACCCGCAGTATGCGGATTTTCTGCTGGCCACGGAGCGCTACCGGGAATGGACCGACTTTCATCTGCTGAACGGCATACCTCCCGGCAAAATCGACCGCGCCCAGCTGGAAAAGGTGGAAAAACGGGACGTCCGCCTGCTTTTCCCGCTGTACCACCACGCCATCGAGCGGCAGATCTCCGCGCGCAGCCGCGCTTCGTACCGGGAAGCGGTGAAGCTGATGAAGCGGCTGAGGGACCTGTACCTTGCTGCGGGCGAGGAAGCGCGCTTCCGGCTTTTCGCCGGCGTGACGGCGGCGCGGCACCAGCGTCTGCACGCCTTCCGGGAAGAACTCGCGAAAGGGAAAATGCTGGAATGAAAACGTCGCTGGATCTCGCGGTATACGGCAGCTGGACGGCGGACGGAAGGCTCAAGCTGTGGGGATTTGCCGGCGGCAAGGAACGGCTGTCCGCCGGGGAACTGAAATTGCTCCTTTTTGCCGGCGATGCGGAAAGCTTTTACGGCGCGGCCGTCGAAACATGGGAAAACGGCCCGTTGGAGGGCGTGCTGCTCGACGCCGATGAAGCTCTCGGCTTTTTCGAGCGCCCGCCGGTCAATCCGCTGGCATCCGTGACCTGGCACGGCGGGCTGGACGAACTGCGCGGATCCGCATCAGCCCTTCGCCGGGCGTTTCGCGCGGGCGCCCTGGCGCCTTCCTTCGCCGGCGGCGCGACGAAAGAGCTGCGCTGGACCGTCGCCGGGAACTTCGATCCGGCGTTGTCGGCGGCCCTGGAGCGGAGCGAGCTGTTGCAACGCCTCGCGCAGGGCCTGATGACGGCGGAAGCCCGCCGGAACGAGGCGCTCAGGGCGGCGATCGAACGGCTGGAGCATTGGAACGGCCCTCCGCCCGACGAGCGCGATTGGCAGTATCTGACCGGATGGCTGCACGGGAACATCCCGTTCCTGCCCGCCCTCCGCCTAACGGAGCCCGCCGACCCGGAGCGGTCTCCCGAATGGGAGCTGAAATTGGTGCTGATAGGCGGCGAAAACGGAGACGGGGAAATCACGCTCGTTTGCGACGCCTCCGGCAAGCCCGCGGAACCGGCTCCGGAAGCCTGGACGCCTTATCTCGGCCATGCGGAGGCGGCGCTCCGGCTGTGGCTGAAAGCCGTCCCCGAGATCGCCCGCAGCCTGGAACCGCCGCTCATCAAAGACAAGTTGGACGACGCGGAAGCGTGGCTTTTTCTGACCGATTTCGCCGGCCGCCTGGCCGCCCGGGGCGGAAGAGTGCTGCTCCCGTCCTGGTGGGAGCGGCTTCGCGCTGAGCGGCCAAAGCTGAAAATGCATGTGGGGATTCCCGAGTCCTCCGGCGAACCGTCGATTTTCGGCATTGATCAGATGCTCCGCTTCGACTGGAAATTGTCCATCGGAGAAGTCGAACTGTCGGAGGAGGAATTCCGCGCCCTCGCGGCCTCCCGGAGGCGGCTCCACCATGTGCGCGGACAATGGATTTGGCTGGACGACAAACTGGCCGGGCAGCTCCGCGTCCTCGCGGAGAAAATCCGGAGGCGGGGCGGCATCCCGCTGAAGGAAGTGCTGCGCAGCTATTTCGGCGGCCCTGGGGAAGCTTCGGACTCCCTGCCGGAAACGCCGCAGGCCGACTGGGAAATCGCGGCGGCCCCCCGCCTGCTCAGGTGGATGCATGAGCTCGCAAGCCAGCGCGAAATCCCGCCGGTCCGGCCTCCCGCCGCGTTCCGCGGGTCGCTGCGGGGCTACCAGGCGGAAGGCCTGGCCTGGCTGATGCGCTTGCGCCGCCACGGTTTCGGCGCATGCCTCGCCGACGACATGGGGCTCGGCAAGACGATTCAATATATCGCCTACCTGCTGAAGGTGAGGGAAGAAAATCCCGGTGCCGGTCCGTCGCTCCTCATCTGTCCCACGTCGCTGATCGGCAACTGGCAAAAGGAGCTCGCGCGCTTTTCGCCCGATTTGCGCGTTCATTCGCATTACGGCGCAAGCCGTCCAAAGGGCGGGAACCGCTTCGCGGAAACGGTGCGCGGCTGCGACCTGGTGCTCACCACTTACATGACCGCGTTTCTCGACATCGATGAGCTTTGCGCCGCGCGCTGGAACTCGCTTTGCCTGGACGAAGCCCAGCATATCAAGAACGCCTCCGCCAAACAGTCGGCGGCAATCCGCAAAATCCCCGCCCGCCACCGCATCGCGATGACCGGAACGCCGATGGAAAACCGTCTCGACGAGCTGTGGTCGATTTTCGATTTTCTGAATCCGGGTTATCTGGGCGGGCGCGCGCAGTTCCGCCGGCGGTACGCGGCCGCGGCGGGAAAGGCCGACGGCAGGTCGCTTGAGCCCGTCCGCCGGTTGATCCGTCCGTTTCTGCTTCGGCGCATGAAAACCGATCCGCTCATCGCTCCCGATCTGCCGGAGAAGGCGGAGACGAAGGTTTACGTCCCGCTCACCAAGGAGCAGGCCGCCCTGTACGAAAGCGTGCTGGACGATCTGTTGCGAGGCCTCGGCAGTCGAACCGGGCTCGCCCGGCGAGGCGCCATTCTCGCCGCGCTCACCCGCCTGAAGCAAATCTGCGACCATCCGGCGCTTTACATCAAAGAGCCCCGGAACCGGGCTCCTGCGGCCGGGGAATCCCACAAAGCGGCGCGCCTTCTCGACATGGTCCGCGAACTGAGAAGCGAAGGCGACCGCTGCCTCATTTTCACCCAGTTCGCGGAAATGGGGTTCATGCTGAAGCGGCTCCTGGAGCGCGAGCTGGCGGAGCCGGTGCTGTATCTGCACGGCGGCACGCCGAAAACGGAACGGGACCGGATGGTGGCCATGTTTCAGGGAGGCGGGGAGGATGCGGAGGCGGAAATCCGCCCGGACGGCGGCGCGGAGCGGGCGCGTCCCGGCATTTTCGTGCTGTCGCTCAAGGCGGGCGGC
>Ga0065720_1019015_pt1 | contig 44888 bp, 51 predicted proteins | sample Thericmetagenome_FD_59107 | JGI IMG/M metagenome (GOLD analysis project Ga0065720, IMG submission 59107) | Thermophilic microbial communities from the Joint Bioenergy Institute, California, USA of rice/straw/compost enrichment - eDNA_2 v2... | ecosystem: Engineered > Solid waste > Grass >... | reverse complement strand
CTCCCTTTTAACGTGGTATCACACGACTATTCCGTCAACAGAATCAGACCTCGGCTTCGACATCGACCCGACAGGCTGGAAAGTAGTCCTCTCCCCGGCCGTCCCCAGACTAACGCAATCTGCGCTCCTCCCGGCCTTTCACTCTCTCCTGCCCGATCATCTCCTCTCCACCTTGCCGGAAAACTACCGCTCCCCGGCTGACTTTGACTGGGCGATGCACCCCGGGGGCTCCACGATTCTTACGGGCGCCGAACAGGTACTTGGTATCACGTCTCTGCACATGCGTGCGAGCTACGACACGTACATTCGGCATGGGAACAGTAGCTCGGCGACGATGATGAGTGTGCTAGATCGGTTGAGGGAGAAGGATATGGATGAGCTTGCGCCACCGTGTGGTAGTGATAGCTCAGGGACTGGAAGAGGAGGGTTCAATGATGGTAAGGATAGGGGTGCGTCCAAGGGAAAGCCTAGAGAATACATTATCGGATGCGCCTTCGGGCCCGGGATTTCCGTGGAGATGTGTTTGTTGAAGCGTCATTTTGCTGGGCCTAGAAGAGTCAACTCGACGCCGGGGATGGAGACTCCTCCTGAAACAGAAAGTGAATTGAGTCTTGAGGGGAGCGATAGCGACTCAAAGAGCGATAGGGATGACGAGATGACCGGGAAGCATGGCTCTCCAGACTCTGCGAAGCCACAACAGAAAAATAATGAGGGCTTCATAAGTGAAGCTCTGGAATCGCCTGAGGTTGACTAAGAGTGTCATTACAAGGTCACCGCTCTGCTTCGTGAAGAGAGAGTATCTATAAGGGTTGTCATTGATAGATCTTTCAATGCTTTACTAGGTCTCTATTGGAAGACATACCAATATGGTGTGACCCAGCTGATTTCCGCGTCGTATCTAGTTTCAGTGAAAGACTCGTTAAACCTCCGGGTATCTTCTTCTATCCGACTTCTTACCGGCATGGCTTCAGAATTCCCATAAGAACCTGACCATTCTGGGCATTTTCGGAACGCCAACACGCTCCAATGTAGCTCCCAGATAACTCTGTCTTCTTCGTCGAAGGACTGTCCTCCGCCACTTTTCCCTCACGCCTTCTTCTCCTCCACATTATCCGCCGCAGCAGCAGCACCTTCAGCCCCATTCTCACTCATCTCCAAGCTCTCCCCCTTCTTGAGACCCAACTGCCTTGTATCATACCCATTCTGCTCTAGATACTCCCTGAACCTCTTATCTTCATACTGAATCGTATCCTGCCCAACCTGCGGCACGAATGCGAGCACCAATAACGCGCTGAACACACACAAGCTGCTTGACACCCAAAAGGGGTACTGCGCCGACAGAGTCTCCGAGTCTCCCGCAGCAGCAATGATATGCGGGAAGACATAGGTGCCGACAAAGGCGCCGAGTTTGCCGATAGCCGCCGCAATGCCGTAGTACTGGCCACGGACGCCCGTGGCGCACGTCTTGGCAGCGAGCAGGCCGATGTTGTTGCCGGGGCCGATTTCGCCGAGGGACTGGAAGATGCCGTAGACGACGGCAAACGCGGCGACGACGTCCGGCTTGGCGAGACGGGAGTAGCAGCCGGCCATAATGAAGCCCACAATGGCTTGAAGGGTGACACCCGCGGCGAGCGCGTAGCGAGGGCCGATGAGGTCGGAGAGGGGAGCACCCAGCATGGTTCCGGGGATGTAGAAGAGGTTGATGACAGTGTTCCAGCCGAAGATGGTGGTCAGGGGAGCATTAGTGGTATCGAAGATGTTGGCCAAGATGGTAGAGGAGTAGATAGAGAAGGAATAGGCAGAGAACTGGAGAATGTCAGTCAAGATAAGAGTAGGAACGCGGTAGAGCAAAAAAAGTCACATACATCGTAGACGAACCAGATGAGGCTGATGATGAAGAGACGCCAGCCGTAGAACTTGAGGACCAACAGGTAAGGAGTCTTGGCATGCTTCATAGACTCCTTCTGGAACTCTTCCGGTTCCCTAAGAAAAAAGCGCATAATCAGAAGGATGGAGGGGAAAATGCAGCCAATACCAAGACTAGTACGCCAGATGGTGCTGAGATGCTGGTTATTGCAAGCGGCGGCCACAACGTAGGGGACGAATGCGCCAATGACGAAGCCCTGGGGATTATGTCAGATTCGAGTTAGCTCGAGCTGTGAGAAACTACCTACCCAGTCGATCATGGAGTTAGTGAACCAGATGAAGAACATGTTCCTGGTACCTGACTTAAGCTGGCCCGTCTGCTCGGCGCAGCCCACACTACCGGCAGGATACTCGCCGCCGATGCCAATGCCCACCTGCGCAACGTGTCAGCAATGGACAACTTCCCAGGTTCAACCAAGAGGGTTCACTCACAAAGAAGCGCCAGGCAGTCAAGATATTGAACATGCCAATAGTATCTCCCTTGTAGTAGGAGCCCGCCGTTAGGGCCGTGAACACAACCAGGACGATGGTTGAGACAATCAGCGAGTTGGTGCGCGACCACTTGTCCGAGCTAGTGTACTATTATTAGCAGAACTCTCCAACTCACAAGCCTCAACTATGATCCTAAGAGCGCATGGGCTAATGGTTCCCTTGTAATGGATTGTACTTACAGATACCCAAACAAAAGCTGCCCCACCACTGTCCCGGCGAAGGCAATGTCTCCCAAGTAGTGCTTGGCATTAGAGTTGGCCCAGACCTCACCATACTTAATGGAGAGGATAGTCACGACGGATCCAATGACCTACACGGGTGTCAGTTAGTCACATAGAGACATATAGGACCTCGATATGGAGCATTTGGGGCATACGTTGTTGATATAGCCATCAGAAAACAACCCAGCGCCGCAAGCAATGACAGGAAGAAGGGTCTTGAAGTCGAGCTTGCCCTTGGAGGACTCGTCTTCCGTAATCACATCTTGCGGTCGTTGCGCATCTGTCTTAGCGACGTCCTGCACGGCGTCCTGGGCTTGGGGTTCTCCATCAGATGAGGACTGGTATTTGCGACGAGAGAAGAACATGGTGCTATATTAATAGGCTTCTCGCTCTCAGGTATGATTAGGCATAGGAAGGCTGGGTTGGGATGTCAAAGATAATAGGACAGGAAAGGAGGTAAAGTGACCCAGCAACGAGCACTGCAGGTTGTTGTGTCACACGAACAACCTTAGCCACAAATAAAAGCAAGAACAGCAGAAGGAAGCTGTGCACCCCGTCACACTCCGAAGGGCTGGGGAAGACACCTTGTTTATAGCTTCGCAGCCTTGAACACAGAATACCGGCGGACGTGGAGGGTATAGTGGGATTACTTTTCCGCTTACACTCTCTTTTTCACCCTTATGTCCCGGGACGGAAAAGCTCAAGAGCTGTTAGAAGACCAGAGCCACAAATGGAAGCAAAAAGCGTGGGAAGTCGGTCTCGGCCCCACGCTTGATCCTCCCCTCACATAGTTCAACCTGTGCCTTCTGTCCTCGGTCGGACGCTTGACCCGTACAACGACGCCCAGCCTCCAGGGACAGACATACCATGAAGACCCTTACACAGACCCAGGCTTACGGATGCCAGCATGACCAAGAAAGGGGTTGCAAAGTGGCTGCGTATCATCATCACATGGAGTTTTGTAACGGTCACCGGGCCGGGACTTAGGCGAATGGCAGAGCTGCGTTCATTGGCCTGAGGATCATCGTCTTCTCCCAAACCCTCGAGTCTGCCGTTACAGCGGGTGGCAGGCGTGTGTAACCGCACATGGCTTCGGCTCGGGATGTGAGTGGAAAGGAAAGTTGAAGGTGACGTCGGTGCTGGGACGTTGGGAGGGACACTGACACGATCAACCAATGCCTCCTTCCCCTTTTGAGTTGAAAGTCTCCACAGGACCCTGGTGTGTTTCACTCTTCGGTGACGATGATTGGACAACGCCTCGGCGTTTTTTTTTCTTTCTAGTTCTGGGGGATAAGGGCTTTTTTCTATAAGCTTGGAGCTCTAGAGGTGAGATGGTGGGGGTTTACGTTAAGAATGTTGTCGAGAAGTGCCGGTTGTGAGGGGCCTTCTGAATCCAAGGCGACGGGTGCTGTGTCCATCTACATGTCTAATTAACATCTGCGTCGCGGTTCTATCTTGAAGTCTGAAAAGACCTCCGCTGAACAGCACGTTTGCTGCAAGCCGAGGGGAGGTTCCGAGAAAACTCGAACAAGCTTTGTGGCGGGAGCTCTCCCGTCTCGGTTTCTCTTGGCAACTTGGCTGTGCTACGGCGTGGGTACGGGTTCGGCACCAGCTTCGGAAGAATGACTTTGGGAACTAACGGGATGACGGATTCTAGGCAGTCATGCATCAAGGAATTTGGGGGAAGAGATAATTTTCCAGCGATGAAGCAGAGAACAAGGAGCTTACTGAGGAAAGGCAAAGCTATCAAGGTAAATCATTCCAAGTAAAAGCCAGAAACACAACCTGAAGCAGAGTGATTCACCTAATCGACAAGTTTCTCAAACCGCAGAATAAGCTGCTCCTTCTCTGGGCGGCCGCCATACCCATCGGTCTGATTCTCCATGCCGGTGTCGTCTACAATGTAGCTTTTAAAATTGGTGTAGATAGCAGTAATGGTTAACTTAATTTCTGTAGTCAGGATGTTAGCTTAACCGAAACTAAATAGATATCTGAACACTCATGCATCCTCACCGTGTAACGCGAAGTTGCTTCCGATGCACATCCTTCCGCCCGAACTAAATGCCCAGAAATGCCTGTTCATCTGTCTCCTTTGTTCTTCATCATCCGGCCCTCTAACCGGAGCTAACCACCGTTCGGGGTCCCACTTCTCCGGCTCCGGGAAGATCGTTTCGTTCCGATGCAGCATGTATGGCATTGCAGCAACCCTGACCCCACCCGGCAAGGCGTACTGCCCGATGCGGCAGCCGGAATCGGGAGTTTGCCGGGGCTGAGCCCCGGGGAGAGGGGCATGGAGACGGAGGGTTTCGGTGACGACCGCATCGAGGAAGGGTAAAGTGTCAAGCTGCTTAGGATCCGGAAGCGAGGCTGGTGTGCCGGATTTTGTCATCCGCATGTTCGGTGAGAGAGTGAGAAGTTCCTTTCGGAGTCGTGACTGTAGCTCTGGAGATTGCGACAGTCTCCAGGTTAGGTAGGTCAGGGTTAACCCCGCTGTCTCTTGACCCGCTAGGACATGGTCAAGCAGCTCTGATGAAATAGATAGCTCGAGGTTGGATAACGCAGTAGGATAGAGAATGGAGGATGGCCCGTGTTTAGTCTCCTCATTCTTTAGACCGTTAACCAGGGAGTTCCAAACAACCGGTTCGTCTGCCTTTTCATCTGGTTGGTATCGGCCAGCATCAAGGTAGCGCTCCATTCTCAGGCATAAACGTCGGCACCATTCTTCCAGATCTCTGTTCGCTTTGTCTGCCCAGCGTGGGCACAGTGGGATCCCCACTCTTCGGCAGAGCCGCGTAAGCTCGGGAAGTTCTTGGTCGAAGAAGCCGTAATTGTTACGGGCTCTGTAGAGGTCAAGAAAGTGGTTTCGATATTCCTTGTCTCCTAAAAAGTTGGTCCCGTGCTTGAGGCCAAAAATATATGCCGCTATGAAGTCCATTGTAGCTCCCATAAAGAGGGAGTACACATCGATCCCTCTGTTTGTCGTGGACTCTGCACAATCTTCCTCGATAGATCGCTCAAGAATGGGCAGCAATCTATCATAGAGGATGACCTGCGCCTGGGCAGCTGCTGCAGGGCTTGAATGGATATAAGACTTGGAATAGATGTGTGAGATCATTCGTTTTCTGACTGCATGTTCGGCCGCGGAGCGCGAAGAGAACATGCATGGGACGCTTGTGACAATGTGTGTCAGCAACATTCGTGGCATTCTGCACACCATTTGTTAAAAGCTAGCTCTTCATACCCATAATTATTGTAAATAGAGTACCAAACTGGCTTTTCAAACCCTCCTTGATAGACAGTCCGTACGCTGTCGATGTCATTGATGCTCAGTTCGTTGGGGCCTACACGAATGACAGGGCCCAGACGGCAGTGAGCAGCATGAAGCGTCTTGTTCTCTCGATGAGTATACCTGATCCAAAGGATCCAAAATCGTGAAATTGGTGCCGACCAATGGGCACTTGGGATCCGGGAGAGAGGAGAGAGAAAGAAAGGGTAAATTAGAGAGTGGTATGTGATCAGAACCAGGATAACGGCCACTCCCGGGCCCAACAAGCCATACTCGGCCATTCTTAGTGCAAAGTCATGTCAAAAACAGTAAATAATAACTCTTCCTCGTCGCGCAAATAATCAACTCCACGATTTCCAGCTGGGGAGAGGTTTAAAATTGGACTTTAGGACATCAGTTGCGAACCGGAGCTTTCAGGGAGCAGGGAGGGGCAGGTTATGATACGTAATTTTACTTTGATAACATTGATCAAGGCACACTTTTTTGTAACTTACATGTCTCTGTCAGGTAATTTGCAACCAGGCAGCGAGTGGGGAGGGTTAAGCTCTGAATCGTTGTGAGAGGTAACCCACAGCAGACATGAAGTACGACTGTAACTGGTTCAAAAACGCATGTCAACTTCTTTATTTTCTTTTTCTGCCACCTATAAGTAGCAGAAAGACCAAGTTCAACGAGGATAATAATTCGCTGCAAACATCATATTAAACTAATGAGTCTATGGTTGTCCTGAACTCTGTGCTGGTTCAACGCCCAGGTGAATGCATCATGACGCAGCGTCAGCACCTTGCATCCCTGCCAGACGACATTCTTTATCTCATACTCACAAATCTCGACACGGCCCGCGATGTCGCTACTCTAGGTTCTACCTGCCGCACTCTATACCACCTTATCCAAAATGACGGCTGGCGCATCTTCGTTCGTACCAGATTTCCGTCTCTCTCGGTGCCAGCTCCAGTTGAGCGCTCAGATGCCCCTAATCCTGACGACAAATGCCAGGCAAATAATCGCCATGATGTCTCACTCACTGAGAACAGTCTCACATGGCGTCAGGTTGCTGAATCTTTAACTTGGCAAGCCCGTTGCTGGGACCGCCGTTCTCTCCAGTTTCAAGCTTTGCTGCCGCACATCAACCATGGCCATCGAGATGGGCAGCATCACTCACACGGATCTTCGACAATTAGGAGTCAGTTCCTCGCGGTTGTCGATGCACATTTCGATTCGTACAGGCAGCGGGAGGTGGTTGTCTGGGGCGCAGGAGAGGACGTTGTTGCGCGGTATCGGGAACGGCAGGGTCCTGGACGTGCGTCGAAAACTTCCTGGCATCGGTTGGTTGGCAGGGAAATCGGGCTGAGTCCTGGCGTTGACGACGTCAACGCTATCAAAGTTGTGCCACACGGCAATGGATATGGAATCTTGGTCGGGCGGCATAACGGCCAACTGGCTCTTCTGTCTGGCGATCCAGACAAGTTCGGAGAGGAAATCGCCTTATTCTCTCCTGCGTTGGACGTTCCAGATCTAGAGATCAATTCTCTAGATGTCCTTGATATCAGTGAGAGCGGCAAACGACTCATCGCTGTTGCGACGAAGTCAAGCGTCAAAGTTTACGGTTTGCCGGAGGATGTGGTCGCTAATACTGCGCCTTTGGAAAACTACAACTTGAAAGAAGATGGAGCCATCCCTCGCTCGGCTAGGGTGGGCTGTGCAAAGTGGATGGAGCAAGGTGCATCACTTGCTTTGAGCCTTGTTGGCTGCAAAGATGCTCTCCGTTACCTGGACCTGACTCCCGACGGCTGGGTTTGTCATTCGGCGGCGAAGAATGAGAGAGTCAGGAAGCAGTTCGACGCTGTCTTCGATGGTACCGTTTGTCCCAACTCATTGGAGCCAGTCTACATGTCTGGAAGCGGAAGAGGAACAAGGCTCTTGCTCAGCGCGTGGAGAGATGGAACCATCAGGCAAGTTCTCACCCTTGAAGAATCAGAGCCGCTTCCCACAGGACTAACAACTCCCCTGTAGACTTCAAGACTTGCGTACACCGTCTGCGTTTGACACAATATATCAAGACAATGTAGACCCTTGGTCCAACGCCGAAGCCCTTATGGCATATGGAACTGAGCGATTTGTGACCGGCGGAGGTGAAGGACCAACCGTCAAAATATTCGATTTCCGCTGGCCCAAAAACTACTATCATACATCAGGACTTCACTGTCTGCCATACTCACCGTTTCCAAATCCTCACCAGCCTTTCTTGAAGGCGCCCACGGATGGTTTCTTAGGTAGAGCTCGTTGTGACTATCTTCAGGGCTTGAGCTGCCATTGGCATGAACTATCCAAACGTTTATATTACCGACCTAACGCCAAGTACTTTCTCTCTGGATCACTAAGATCGTTGAGGAACAGTAGTGTTTGGTCCCTTGCCAGGGGTTCTGATGTATCTCCCAACTTCTACATTGGGATTTCGGGGGGAGTGATCGAGGCTACCCTGGAACCGTGTCCCAACACTTATCCCCCTGACATAGAGACCGTGGACCCGAACTTTGGGTTCCAAGACTGGAGAGCCTCAGCTTCCCATGACAGCGGGTACCGGAGCAAGCACCTGGTCCCATCCATGATGGAAATCGGGGATGGGTACTCATTCAGTGGGAACGATAGATCGATCTTGCTGTCGAACTTGCTAAGGCACCAGGGCCCGCGAGAGTGGAGCGGTTTCAACAAAAATCTAATGAAGCACCATCGACTTGACAACGGCTATCAAGATGCGGTAGACTTCGATCTTATCAAAACTTGATGCTAGCCAACAAGAGTTAATTTCCTTGAGGGAGGAGGTGATCGTTTGTCATTCTCTAGAAGCCAGACTCCAGAAAATCACAAGAATTGTGTCACAAAGCTGCAAAATTTTGGCTAGATCACGAAAAAATCACGAAGTTTTGGCCCTCGACGCGTTCCCATCTTCCATCTCTGGGCCATCTGTGACGTCACATAGGTAAAGCCGGGTCCAGGGTTAGGGTTTGGTCCCCGGCCATCGACGGAAAGCCGGGGTTACTGGGGTCCAAAACCGAGCAAGTCACGCGGACAGGAGGAACCATGCCAGTCCGTCAAGTATGCGGCTTCTTTTTCTTCCAGGTGACCAGCTCGCGGTCACCTGTCTCATGGAGAACTTCCAGGCTTATCCATTGAACTGGCGGAGGCGATGCCAGGACGTACTTGGGCCAATGATCGAGGAGCGCTGAAGGGTGTGAAAAACGAAAGGAAGAAGCCGATTCGTCGGATATTTTGGAGCTGGGTCAATTGAGAGGATTGAGATCAGAAAGGGAGTGAACGCAGTGGCAGTGGGCCAAGAGATGGATGCCGAAGCGTCCCGTTCTTCGAGAATCTCGACTCTCGCGAGACTCAGGCGGGCCCCGTCGGGACAAAGCGCATGCCGGGTGCGCATGCCGTCCCGGGAAATCCTCTTTCGGGATGGAGAATTGGTGAAATGCCTTGCTTATCGCGCCCCTTATCCCCGGTTCCATTATATGCCTTGGGTAGATGGTCAGCAGTATTGCGACGATACGAAACAAGAGATGGGCGTTCCTCTCGACCGGAACAATGTGATCGCGGACATCTGAATGTGACAAGGAAGGTTTGAGGAGAACATGGTCGAATTGGTGCCTTTAACTATTGTGACCGACAACACGCTTTTGATCGTTTGCGGCTGATTGAAAAAGACCGGGACCTGGATAGCTCTGATGTCACACGCAGATCGTTTTGAAGGCGTAGCCCCGCAACCCCGCCATATCATCCGGCGACTGGCTGGTTCTACAGACTGCACACCCGTTACCCCCCCTGGTCTTCTCTATGCCTGCTCCCCAAAACAATAGCCGCGCTCTGCCGACGGCGGCCGATAATGCGGGGAGAAGGCGCCAACCGGGATGGATAAGAAATTGATGTTGTGGTCTATGTGATCTTGAATTCATCAAACGGATTACAATTGCTCGCTTATTTGCATGCCCTGTGAAGAATGTGAACCTCTGGCCAATCTTGTCAGAATCTGTTAGCTTAAAATTGGCATTGTCGCCAGGGGTAGAGGAGGCTAGACCGTTGGCAACGAGGCACGGGACCCAGGGGAAGGGGCCCAAGGGTGTGTAGAGGTAATCTCTTCGCTTTCACACCTACCTTTGTAGATACGTCATCCATCCAGTCTACTCCATTGGATGAGCGAGAGGGAGGGTGTGCGGATCTGCCGTTCGGGTGCCGTTTCGTTAAGTCCCGGGCCAAGGGGTTTTGATAAACTTCGTTCGGTTCATTATTCTGGAGTCCATTGCGTGCCTAAGCTTGGGCCTTGCTCTGTAATCTCATACCTTTTGTTATTTAAACAGACTTCCCCTCCCCAAACTCCACCCTTAAGGACTTCTTTCTGAGCTTCTTGCTTGTTTCTTGTCTCTTCTCTCCCTTCCTCCTTCCCCCGTCCTCGTCAACTCATTGTAGCAGGGTTCTGGTCGCAGAGAAAAGCAAAACTCTTTGCCGTTCATACGCTGGTATCATCAGCTTGTATAAGCGAACTTGCACTTTGTTCCCGATTGATCATTTGGGAGTTTTACTTCAAGCTATTCTTAACAATATAGCATAATCATCACCGCCAAGATGGTAGCAGCTAACGGCAACGGCAATTCCTTCACCGAGCAGGTTGATACTAATATTATCACCCTTACTCGGTTCCTTACGGAAGAGCAAGTCAAGCACAAGGAGGCCACCGGAGACTTCACGTACGTATTTGCCTGTCCTAGTTGCCTTGTCTGAGAGGGACTTTGCCTGCTCTTGACTAACCCGTTCTTTCTACAGCCTTCTCTGCCATGCGCTGCAATTTGCCTTCAAGTCGATTGCCTACTACATCCGGAGGGCGACCCTGGTCAACCTGACCGGTCTTGCCGGGTCAGCCAATACTACCGGTGACGAACAGAAGAAGTTGGATGTCATCTCAAACGAGCTGTTCATTGAGGCGATGCGGTCATCCGGGAGGGTCGCCCTGCTGGTGTCGGAGGAGGAAGAGAATGTTATCTTCTTCAAGCAGGGACCGCACGCGCGGTACGCGGTAGCTTGCGACCCCATTGATGGCAGCTCCAACTTGGACGCCGGTGTGTCCGTCGGCACTATCTTCGGCATCCACAAGCTGGCTGAGGGCTCGCGTGGTGTCAAGGAGGATATCCTCAAGCCTGGTACGGAGCTCGTAGCCGCCGGTTTCACTATGTACGGCGCCTCGGCTCAGCTTGTCATCACGATGAAGGGCGGCTCGGTCAATGGCTTCACTCTGGACAACGGCCTGGGCGAGTTCATCCTGACGCACCCCAACATGAGGATTCCGCGTAAGCGTGCGATCTACTCGGTCAACGAAGGTAACTCGCTTTACTGGGAGGACCATGTCAAGGCCTACTTTGAGTCGCTCAAGCAGGCCCAGCCTGACAACGGGAAGCCCTACTCGGCACGCTACATCGGCAGCATGGTTGCCGATGCCTACCGTACCCTGTTGTACGGCGGTATCTTCGCCTATCCGGCGGACAAGAAGAGCCCGAAGGGTAAGCTGCGCATCCTCTACGAGTGTGCGCCCATGGCCATGGTGTTTGAAAATGGTGAGTTGCCTATCTTATCCCGACCCTTCAAATCTCGCACTGCTAACACAATATTTTTCTAGCCGGTGGCCAAGCGGTTGACAGCAACATGAGGAGGATGCTGGAGGTTGTGCCCCAGGACATCCACGACAAGTCTGGTATCTTCTTGGGCAGCTACGACGAGGTCGAGAAGGTCAAGGAGTTCTATAAGAAGAAGGATGAGCTGAAGCAAAAGCAGTAGATGATTGCCTGACACGAGTATGGGCAGTTGGCATGGTTGTTTCTCTGTTTGTTCTCTTTTTGGGTTGTTGTTGGATGGCGGGTACCTTGGTTGGTTACACTTTATGTGAGCCCTCAGACTGAGCAGGGCTGTCCTGCGGGTTGTAAAATTGTTTGGAAATTGGATGTTGGGAAACAGATGTGAAACGGCGACACTTCGTCAATTACGATGATATGCAGGTCTCAACACAGCAAGCGTAGCAGCTGGCATGTGAAATTTAATACCAGATTTTAGCGAGACAACGGGCTTGCGTCTTCTTCCACGCCTTCGATGCGACAAGAACTGTAGCAGCTGGAGCTTCCAGCCCGACACCGGTGATCGTTGGATGCCAAGAGTTCCTACTCCCCGCAAACATGTGAACGGGGTGCTGACAAATGGCATCCCCGGAACACGCTAATCCAAATCCGGCAATACCTCGGCCTTCCTGACATCACCTAGGACCGCCCTCCGCCGCAGCTGGCAGTCGAGACCGAGTTCCAAAGGCAGGGCCGCGCGCTCCGAGGTAAAAGGCTCCGTGCAAACTGGAAACTGGGCCGCGACAGCCTGAAAGCCGGGGAAGCTGAGCTCCTGCCGTGCCTTATTAGAAGTGAGATGTCGCCTTGTCCATTCCACCTTCTGTAGATTTCTCACCATCCATCTTCTTCACCAAACAACAAACCCGCATTGTCTCGTCTTGTGCTTCCTTTCCCCCTCCTAATCCATACAATACAGTGTGTTTTTTGCTTCATCCAAATAATCTTTCAAGATGGGCGGTATGTGCTGCTGGACCCTGTTTCATCGTCGCATGCATTTGTATTTGTCACACAAGAGTATTGACATGTTCCGTCTCTACAGCTATCGACAGGCTTCAGCAGATTGGCAACCAGATCTCGGGTGGCGCTACCCCCAAGGGTCGCGCTAAGCTCCTGGAGAAGAACCCCGATGACGTATGTCGACAGCGTCCACACGACCCTACATTTTGCCCTCAGCCGTATGCTAACAGTGCTCTCGACTCCAGATCGTCGTCACCTGTGCTCTCCGGACGGCCATCACCAAGGGCGGCAAGGGCGCTTTCAAGGACACCTTTGCCTCTGACCTCCTGGCCGGTGCCCTGAAGGGTATCCTTGAGCGCTCCAAGATCAAGCCCGAGCTCGTCGAGGATATCGTTGTCGGCACTGTCCTTGCCCCCGGCGGTGGCGCCACCGAGATGCGTGCCGCTTCCCTAGTCGCCGGCTTCCCCGTCACCACTGCCGTTCGCACCCTCAACCGCCAGTGCTCGTCTGGTCTGCAGGCTTGCGTCGATGTTGCCAACGCGATCCGCAGCGGCATGATCGAGATCGGTATCGGTGCTGGCGTCGAATCCATGTCCACTCAATACGGCCCTGGTGCCGTCAGCGAGTTCTCTGAGCTCCTTGAGAGCCACCCCGAGGCTGCCAACTGCAAGGTTCCCATGGGTGTCCTCTCTGAGCAGATGGCCAAGGACCGCAACATCACCCGCGCCCAGCAGGACGCCTTCGCCGCTGCTTCGTTCCAAAAAGCCGTTGCGGCCCAGAAGGCTGGCCTCTTCAAGGAGGAGATCTACCCCATCAAGGCCAAGTACACCGACCCCAAGACCGGCGAGACCAAGGAGGTCCTGGTCGACAAGGATGACGGTATCCGTGAGGGTGTTACCGTTGAGTCCCTTGCCAAGATCCGCCCTGCCTTCGCCAAGGACGGCACCATCCACGCCGGCAATGCCAGCCAGGTTAGCGATGGCGCTGCTGCTGTCCTCCTGATGAAGCGCTCTACCGCCGAGAAGCTCGGACAGCCCATCCTGGGCAAGTTCGTCGCCGCCTCCATCGTCGGCGTCCCGCCCCTTCTCATGGGCATCGGCCCCTGGAAGGCCATCCCCAAGGTCTTCGAGCTGACCGGCATTACCAAGGATGATGTTGATATCTTTGAGATCAACGAGGCTTTCGCCAGCCAGTGCCTGTGGTGCGCCAACGAGCTCGGTATCCCCGCCGAGAAGATCAACCCCAAGGGCGGTGCCATCGCTTTCGGCCACCCTTTGGGTTGCACTGGTGCCCGCCAGGTCTCGACCCTGCTCTATGAGCTGAGGAGGCGCGGCCAAAAGATTGGTGTCACTTCCATGTGTATTGGCACTGGTATGGGTATGGCTGCTGTTTGGGTTGCCGAGTAAATCATGGATGGGATCCTAAGGAGTTAAGGAAGGGGGCTTCTCTTTCGGTTCGGGTCGGCTTTCTTGTATATTCTTACTTGGGCTACCTTAATGACATGCATGCACGGTACTGTATACTAGACGAGAGCAATGCAGGTTTTGGCTTATGACATGATATCTTCCGTCTGCGCAGTGTGATTGTGTTGAATGCTCCTGAGTGTTTGGGTTTAGTGCCACATGTTGATCATATCACTAATCGGCCACGCTTAAACAGCTGGCTACATGAATATCCATAATATGTAGTATTAACTCGACGTTCTATATAATTGTCCTAGTCATAATCATGACTGCCAACTATCTAAATCAGCCCAAAGCATCCCCCAGTCCAGCAAACAGGCTGTCCAGGGCTATTTCAACGTAATTTTCTATCTCCAGTCCAAGTTGTTTTGTGAGTTAACCACCTGAAACCATTGTTTTGCCAATCCCTCCCATTTTCAGTCCAGACGTACCATCGACAGTATCAAGGGCATCTAAGAACAAAACAAGGATGTTTGACTCCATACAGCTGGTTATACTAGACATTGTCGTGATATCATGCTCGGTAATGTGAAATCCCTAATCATCACTCTCTATGGTGTTGATTACTTCCCCGGCCCTGGCCTTCTCTTTGTCAAGTTCCATAGCCAATCTGATATCGCTGCTGCTGTGGATCTCGAAATCAATGCTGTCGCTGCTCCCTGTGGAGGGTGTGTCTTCACCACGAGAGGAGATAGACGAGGACGAAGATGGGTCGGCGGCAGCCAGCGCCTCGTTCACTGTGGGTTTCTCATTTGTTGTTTTGGTTTCTCTCATGGGCATTGATAGCATTGATGGGGGTGATGAGGAGCTGCTCGGCGTGAGCTCAGTGTCAGCATCGTTGCCTTCATCGGAATCGGTGGGGAAGAGCAAGTCTGGACTAATGGCAGCGTGGGGAACTCCGGGAGTGTCTATGGCCCCCGTCTCTTTTTTGATGTCTTGGAGTGCAAGTTTGGGAATATCCACCGGCTGAGATCTGGGTTGTTCGGGAAGACTGGGTAACGCCAAGTCGTCATTGCTACTGCTTGAACTGCTGGAATCGCTGTTGCTGCCAATGATAAAGCAAGGAGTGAGGACAATAGCACTCTTGAGCTTTGTGAAAACTTCAGGAGGGGATTCAACATCAATATCGACGCTAATGTTGGCAGTAGCAGCAGATTCCGAGGTGATATTAACGCTAGTTTTGATCTCTTCTCTGCCCTCCGTTTGCATGACGAGGCCTTCGTCGGAGCCACTGCTATCGGTTGGAGAGTCATTGGTGATTCCTTGATTCTGTATGGCGTACTCGCCCTCGGCCCCACACTCAAAGGAGCATGGGAACCCGTCTGGTAGCGTATTCTTAGCCTTTTCGCCGTCACCGAATAGTTCTTTGTCAAACGGTGGAGAGTTTAGCGCATGTGGCCACGTCACTTCTGTTGAGTCTGCTACTCCGACTTCGATCACGATGGAGTTGTCGCGACTCATGGTTGCGGCAAACTTCGAAGCAACCGAGGGAAAGCTGCATACCGATAACTCGGCCAAGTCTAAGCTCACCGGTCCCTGTGTTGGATCTCCTCCGTCACTTTCAGGAGCAGATTCTTGGGACTCAAGCTCCGACTCGAACGACTCCGGCCAGGATAACAACAGCTTGGGCTTCTAGTCCTGGCTGCTGCCCCCCAGGTCCATTGTCTTATCCCACATCATGCGAAGCAGTGCGATTGTGCCAGCGTCCTCCACACCATCCACAAGGCTCGACCCGCTGAGCCGGTGCTGGCTGGGTGCCCTGGATGCCTGCTCTTGTAACCTGTCGTTGTCAGCACCGTAGCTTGAGCTTGCGCTGTCAACGCCAAGGGAGAACTCGGCGCGGCTGCGGGGCGTTGACTGCCGAGAGGTGGTCCTTGACTGCCCGGACATCAGGTCTGCCATGCTAGGGTCGCGCAGGCTGTCCACATCGGAGCCCGAGGCCCGAACTGAGTGTGATGTGCCAGGACGCGGGATTCTTCGACTGTTTTCAAGACCTGGCAACTGCATAACTCGATGGAGAGAACGGGCAACGGGATTGAGATAGCGACGAACGGTCAAGTACTCCATTCCTGTCCTCTCGAGTAACTTGCTACCACGAGGATCTCGACCCTCGAAAGCAGAAGACGCACCGGGGCCCATACCAACTCCTGGAGGCCTGACTCCGACTCCAGGATGGGGGTGGGTAGGCTCCAAGCTGGAGCTGGCGCGCTGCAAATTCAATTTCTTCTGAGTGCGATTCATGTCTCGAGGGACAATGAACTCCGCTGCACGCCTAGGGCGGAGCGCCGCTTCTTCGTCTTCCGAGTCCGAGGCGCCACCCTGGCGGGCATTGAGGGCATCCATTCCCCGGCCTTGCGACAAAGCCCCGCTGGACTGGCGTCTCTGCATACCAAGGCCAACCTTGCCATTGAGCGCTGCTCGAGACAGCCCGCCGCGATTCGCAGCCATCATGAAGGCCTCTTCAGCCGCGCCAGACCCAGCCCCCTGCTCCTGACTGTTATTCCCTCCAACAAATCTTGAAGTGAGCTCTGCCTTCCCACTGCTGCCTGGACGGCATTGGGCAGCAGCAGCAGTTGTACTTGTGTATGAGGGGCCTTGACCTGGGCTTGAAGCCTGCGACGAGAGCTGCTGTGCCGACGGCTGGACGGAAACAGTCGCTGTCGACATGACTGGAGGGGCACCCTGAGAGGGGGTTCGCGACAATACTTTTGATGTCAGTAATTGGTTGAGGTTGCTTGAGCTGCGCGCGAGGTTCTCGTTCGATGTGGTCTGCTCGCTGTTGACGCTGTCGCGTCGCAATGGGTCTTGGCTTCCAACAGTCAAATTGTTCGTCTGAGCCGTATTAACAGCCGAGCCACGCCTTGAGAGATATGGGGACGCAGAACTGCTCGCGTCCACCCACTCGTCCTCGCCGTCTTGGTCGTCTTCGTCGTCTCCAAGGTTGAATTGGACCTTGGATTTTAGCTTATGGACAGCCGAATTGGAATTAGAGCGTTGCAAGTTCGTAGAGGACTTGGTACGTTTTGTAACCTCGACCTGTGAGCGATTGCGTCGAAGGGCTGTATGCGACAAGTTCTTTTTTGAATTGGCCGGTAACCGGTCTTGTGAGGAAATGCGCCGGTGGTGCGCGACGCCGTTTCCTCGCTCTGGAGAGATTGCTCGGGTCAGTTTGGTCGTCGAAGCCAGCGCGTGGTGCTTGTGCAGGGCCTTAGAAGAGGGAACTCTTGCGTGTAGCCGACTCCCGGGCCCGCCGCCAACAATGTGAGGCTTTTGGGCTTTGCGGTGATGGTGGTGCGGAAGGTGTTGCTGGGGTGGTTGGTCTCCGTTGTCCAAGACACCTGAGGTTGGCTTTTTTGATTGGTTGGCGCCCGACGCCTCGCCGTCTCTGTCCTTCGCCATGACAGGCAAGTGCTGTGCCGCTTCCGTGTCCAAAGGCTTTTTGTGTAATTCGAACGTATGACGCCTGCAGCCTTTCCTATCGAGCAGCTGAGCTGTATTCGGTCGCTGGACTGGACAGCTTTCGGGGTATGCTCAACAAGTGTTGTCTTGTCCTGCGCAAGAAGACTGAGTCACGAGAAGGTCGCCTTGCTCTCACAGGACCAATGACGCCCTTTCCAGACCAATTCGCCGAAGAGAGGATCGTGCAAGGGCTGTGCGCATTCAAGGATGGGAGGGATGGAAGCACAGATCGCAGTTTGGCGACAATATCTTCCTCGACGCTCGATAGAGCAAATCTGTTGGTGTTGCGACCAATCGATAAGTCTCCAGGCCCAAAGCCTCAGGTTAGACAGAGAGAGGAGGGCTAGTTCCGAAGTGAAATTGATGGTATTAGTTCTGAATGGAGATGGACACCTAGCCAGGGCTGTCGTGGTCGGTTGAAAGAGTTGTAGGGAATTCTCAAATCGGGTAGGGTTTAAAAGAATCAAGTCTTTGGTTATCGCTGGGGCAAGAAGGACCTTCCTCTTGGTGATCGAATCGCTGCACGGCGCTAAAGCGGTGACGGAACGATGATAACAGTGGATGCTGATTGGCGGGTTGTGTGGATCATGCTGGCTACAAAACTGGACGCGGGATGTATTTCCCTGAGAATCAGCATGTGTTCAAAGACAATTTCCATGGTTCTGGTCTGCTTGAAGAAGCAATGAGGTCCATATTGAAAAGGGGATACAAGTTGGAAACATTCTGCATGCTTCGACCATCAACAAGGCCCAAGGCCAAGCTTCTATGTGCCAAGTGTAACCAAGCGTCTTTTAGAAAATGCCCTCGGCTAGCCTATCCGAGGTACCTGTTTGGATGTACCAGCGGAGATCCCAAGGAGATAACATCCTTTTCACATAAGCATAGAGAGAGGAAACAAAAGACACATTAGGATTTGCAATTCCCAGAGAACACATGTGTAGGGGAGGATTTTTAAGTATGGAATAAAGCCCCAGGTAGGACCAAGCATGGAAGTTGAATATTCCATCAGCAGCGACAGAACTGGCTGCCGACGGCATCAAAGTTCCATGCGAAATCACTGACGACGCTTTGGATCCGGAGGAGCGGGACAGCCCAGCCCAAGCTCTGCTTGTTACATGTGGCTCGTACACAGTGCCAAGACCCCACGTCAGCAGCGCTTTAGACGCGGTTTGGAAAAGTCTTGGCACGCCACCCTGACGTTTTGGCGCCCGCGTCGAAGGCACCGGGTCGTAAGCCGCCAGTCATTCCAGATCTCAACTTTTATCGATTCCAGACAACCCACACCAAAACTTCGTTCCTTCCATCAGCCACCATCACCACAAAATGAGCGCCGCACAACTAGAGGCAGATCGCAAGGAATACGAGAGCCAGGTATGTGTGTCTAACGTAACGAAGAGTTTCCGAGGGCCTGGGCTGACACAATCCGCAGCTTGAGCTGGTTATCACCTCGCTTAAGGATGACCCGGATAACGCTGAGCTTCTTGGACTCAAGAATGAGCTCGAGCAGATGATTAAGCTCATCGATGACTCTCTCGCCGAACTCAAGCCCAAGCATGAGCCGAAAGCCGCGCCTAAGAAGGCCCAATCTCCACCGCATGAGGAGCCAAAGTGGTCGCGCGAGAACCACCCAGCTTTTAGGAAGGCTGCCTCTGAAGAGAAAGAACCAGAAACAATCACCTACCAGGTCAATGATAATGTCATGGCACGCTGGGTGTCTGGCGACAAGGCTTTCTATCCGGCGCGCATCACTGCGGTGACTGGTTCGTCCACGGCACCCATCTACACTGTCAAGTTCAAGAATTATGACACTGTCGAGACGCTCCGAGCTAAGGATATCCGGCCGATTGCACAGAAGCGCAAGGCTGACGGCACTCCCGTTTCGGGAGGCTCCAGCGCCATCGGTGGTGCAGCTTTAACTGCTGCAACAACCCCGGCCAGTGCTACCTCGCTTACCCCAACATCCTCCAACAATGGCATTGTCCTCTCCGCGGCCGCCGACCTTTATCCACATGCCCAAGCGGCAAAAGCAGCGGCTGAGAACAAGGACGACAAGCCGCAACCGAAATTTAAGAAGCTCAAGGCCACGAAGGAGCTTGAGAAGAGCAAATCTAAGTGGCAAGAGTTTACAGCCAAGGGAAAGATCTCCAAGTCAGCAATGAAGAAGGAGAGCATGTTCCGCACTCCTGAGGGAATCAATGGAAAAGGTATGCTTCATTAAGTCTATCTGGAATTCTCTTGGCATGTGCTAACTCTCTTCTGCAGTTGGCTTCACTGGCTCTGGCCAGCCTATGCGCAAAGACCCGGCTCGAACCCGCCATGTCTACCAACATAGTGACGACTTGGACTAGACTAACTTGGGTCTCTGCTTTTCAGACACACTGCCATAGCCCAAAGCATCACGGCAGTCGGCCATCACTTCAAACGGACGAAATAAATACGACTGGCGTTCGGCTCATAAGAGGGAATGGACTACATCACGGATTGGAGTTTCGGGTTACAATGATCGGTTACCTCTTTTTCCTCCCTTCGTTACCCCTGTTGTACCAGATGAAGGCTAACGTTCTGGGTCTCGACCCAGTTGTGTATTTTCAGTTCTCCGAGCTTTTGCCCTCAGGCGTGGATTAGCCAAAGCCTCGAGAGATTGCTTGGCCATAATAGTATCAAGATACCCCCATAGTTACACACTTCTAGACGCTTTGTAATTTCAGGAAGGAAATCCATCGAAGTTTTGAGTTGTTCCTCTCACTTTTAGCAACTATTTGGCAAATTCTCTTCGAGTGATATTTTATTTTCGGTCTTTACTTCCTACCCATCCTTTTATATCTGAAACCAAGGCCCAGATACTCCATGAGATGCAAATCCACATAAAAGGAAAGCTTCAAAACAGCAACACGATCAATCAACGTCCTGTTGAGGACACGAGCTTCGTCATACCCTCAACCCTACCTTCGCGGCCACCTTTCTTGCAACCTCCATAAATATCTTCGCCCTCTCTGATTCCGGCTCCGCAGCCACAGTCGGCTTGCCCCGACTTCCATCCTCGCCGATGTTAGGATGCAGCGGCACATCCCCGAGCAGCTGGATCCTCTTCTCTTGACACATCTGATCAACCTTGTCGTTACCACCAAATACTTCTGTCTCCCCTCCACAACAAGGGCACTTAAAGACGCCCATATTCCGCACTAACCCCAGCACAGGTACACCAACCTTCTCAAACATCCCCACTCCCTTAACAGCATCCTTCACTGCCAACACATGCGGTGTCGACACGATAACGGCCCCGTCCACTGGCACTTGCTGTGCAATACTCAGCTGGATGTCGCCAGTCCCTGGCGGCAAATCGAGAACCAGTATATCCAGCCCGCCGACTCCGGCCCAGTCGACTTCATGGAGGAGCTGCTGGATGGCTTTGAGCAGCATGGGCCCGCGCCAGACGACTGGAGCGGACTCGTCTGGCGTGAGGTACCCGATGGACATGGTCTTAACGCCGTAATTGGTGAGGGGGATGAGCTGGTTCTGGGGGGAGAGGTGGGGTGTGTGGGAGGTGAGGTCGAAGAGTGTCGGGATGGAAGGGCCGAAGATGTCGGTGTCGAGGATGCCGGCGCGTAGGCCGAGGCGGGCGAGGGCCAGGGAGAGGTTGGCTGTGGAAGAAAGGCTTATGTTAGGTGAGGACAAGGAGTGTCAGAAGAGGGTGAAAATAAGACGCACCGGCGATGGTGCTCTTGCCTACACCACCCTTGGCTGAGGAGACGGCGACGATGTGGGAGACGCCATTGACGGGTCTTTTTTGAGGTAGGCCACGTTGGAAACGAGGAATGCTACCCTTTTGTGGCAAGCCTTGAGTTTGTGGGAGCCCCTGTTTTTTGGTTAGATGCTATTTAGGTTTGAACTGATTCTGAGATGGCTCACGAGAGGATTCTCATGACCGCGCAGCATGCGCGAGCTATGCAGAAAACGGCGCAGGGTTGGGGTTCTCATGATGGATTCTATTTAGTCGTATAAATATCATTCAATCTATCTTCCCCAGTAGTTTCTGTATTTACATGGTCAGTCTCTCACTATGCATGACGTTCACCATTCAAGTTGAGCTCTGGGCTTGGTGAGGGTAATGGTTGAATCAAAGAGACGATTCCCGTGGACCCCTGTCGTGCCCGGAAATTTGCCCCATCATGGATCCACTCTCACCTGCAGCGCCAAGTTCTGCCGGCTGTCACCGCCAAAATTTCAGGCGCTCGAGTCGCTGAAAAATTCATGTGAGGAGCCGGGCTCGAGATCGTTCCGTTGCTTCAATCGCGGCAACCATCAACCATCAAATTATTGCTCGCCATGTCGACGACACGCAACAGGCGCGCTCGGCTTTTTGCCGAGTTTGAGGCGAAACCAGCTAAGGGTGCGCTTAGGTTCAATTCTGCGGTTAAATGCCCTTGCTAATCGAAGCAATCTCAGACTTCGATATCGAGAACGAAGCCCCAGACCAAAGTGAAGAAAGTGGCAGCGAGGAGTCTGGAGATGATTTAGCGGGAACTGAACACTACGTTGAGGTTGGGTACGTTGATGTGAAACAATATGTTCCAGACCTTTGTCCCTAACTCCTGTGTAGCAAGAGCAAACTACGCCAGAAAGAACCTCTCGCATTGGGGCCCGAGTACCGCGGAACACGCGTCAGCAGGGCTCAATTAGAAGCCAGCAGCGAGGAAGAAGACGAAGAAGACGATGACGATGAGGAAGAGGATGATGAAGACAAAGAAGAGAAAGGAAGTGAAGACGAGTCAGGAAGCGAAGAGTATGACGATCCTGACAAAGCCGACCTCGAGGCCGACCATGTGGACGACGATGCCGAAATTTCTAGCGATAATGCTCTCACAAAAAGCGATGACGAGAACCTTAAAAACTTTGTCTTCCGTGGCAGCTCAAAGCCCCGTGCTCCCGTCCAAACCAACGGGCGTATTAAGAAGCGGCCAACCGCTGCCGATTTTATGTCGTCTTCGTCGCAGTCAGCATCGGAAGACGAGAAAGAAGATATGTTGGAGGAGGATTCGGAGATGGATAGTCAGGATTTCGACATGGACGGGTCCGAAGAGGGCTCTGAGCTGGGTGAAGACGGCGTCCGGCTCTTTGACGATGAAGCAGAGGAGAGTGTCGAAGAAAGTGAGAGCGCCGAAGATGATGAGGAAAGATTTGAGGACAAGGACGATGAAAATGAGAGCCATGAAGATGATGAAGAGGAAGGCGAGGATGTGGAGAACGAACAGTCAGAGAAGGAGGACGGCGATGATGAACGTGCCAAGCTCAGGAGGTTAGCCACTGAGGGTGAGAAGAGCATCGCGGAGGCCATGTCACAGGCCGCTAGGGCAGACGCCGAGAAGGGTCTTGCTGTCCGGAAGCAACGGCGGGCTTTCGACTCCATTCTCAACCTTCGCATCCGACTGCAGAAAGCGCTCATCGCTGCGAACTCCTTTCACGTCGTCGAGAAGGCGGAAGGCCAGGACAGTACCGAAGCCTATCAAGCAGCCGAAGAGGCAGCCATCAAGCTCTGGAATACAATCGCCAGCGTCAGGCACCACTTTATGCCAGAGAGCTGTCAGACTAAGGTCGGCGAAAAAAGGAAACGCGAGATTGAACTTGATACGGCAAATCAAGAGATCTGGGAGACCATGGAAGAGGTCGAAGAGGTTGTCATGTCTCATCGCCGGAAGGTCCTCGATAAGTGGTCGAACAAGGTGAAGAAGAGCAACGCCGGGCTCAATACCCGGAAGCTGGTTAACTCCGAGGGTCAAACCCTGGTTGCGGCTTTGGACGAGCAAATGGTGAGCTCAGAACGACTTATCAAGAAGGCCCGCACACCACGGTCGTGTGCGCCGGCTCAGGCTGCCAAGAAGGTGGAGGAAGATCCGGCCATCTACGACGATGCCGACTTCTACCAGCTGCTGCTCAAGGAGCTGGTTGAGCAGCGCAGCGCGGATACCGGTCTGGCGGGCGAGGGCGTTGCCACAGTGCGGTGGGCAGCTCTCAAGGAAACCAAAACACGCAAAAATGTGGACCGGCGGGCCAGCAAGGGTCGCAAGCTTCGGTACACGGTACATGAGAAGTTGCAAAACTTCATGGCGCCTGAGGACCGCCGGTCATGGGAGGAACATGCAATCGACCGGCTATTTGGCACACTCTTTGGGCAGAAGATGGAGCTCAAGGAGGACGAGGAGGAGTCGGACGAAGAGATGGGGGGCATCGATGTGGAGGAGGCGGGTTTGCGATTATTCCGCAGTTGAGATTCCCTGCGTTGCCACTTCATCGCGTCTCAAGAAGTCCTGCCGGAGAGTGCATTTTGGACTTGGATATACCCATAAATGTAAATCCACGTGTAATCCTTCTGCCGGCTGGTTTTCCATCCATGAACACATCGTCCTCTGTTTCAGCTTAATCATCCTTGCCGTGTCCTTGGGTGATCAATTCCCATACGGCACCTCCTATCATCGCAACCAAGCATGCGATATGCACTGTGAAGTGTACTTTTGGCCCCCCCAACACTTCCTTCCCACTCCCCTTGCCCATCCTAGCCCAAGCTCTCCAAGTAGGCCATACGTGGTAGGTCCCCAGGCACAGACATAAACATGCTGCCAATTTCATGTTTGTTGCTGTCTCCCCGTGATGTATTTCGTAGAGAAATGCCGCGCATGTAAGACATGTTGCTAAGAGCAGGCCACCCAAGTTGCGGAGAATAAGGCGCGTCTCGCCGGCATGGTCTAGAGTCGTTGAAACCAGCTGAGATTCTGGGGTGAGCACAAAGGAAAGGGATGCTGGAACCTCAGTAATGAGATGGAGGGTTAATGGAATTGTGAGATGTGTGGGGCCCATGGCTCTCGCATTTGTAGTCTTGTTATGATCTCGACGTGTGTTTGGTAAGAACAGGTGTTTTTTTAATAAAAAAAATTGACTGCCATCGACGATTAAGCCAATGAGAAACAGATATCCTCGTCAGAGCTCAAGTATGTTATGTCAGTACGCGGCCTACCGAACGCCGTATGAGACAAGAGAAGTGAATTTTGAAGCGGAAGCCGCGTGCTAAGCATTAAGTACTGGCATGATGGATCTGACGCAAAGGTTTCGAGGATCCCATCGTTTAGCGTAACAAACATGTGTACCAACTAGTGTTACGCGTCTAGAACCCCTCGATACGTGTTCCAACCCCCTTTTCGTTTGCAAGCTGTATAAGATATGTCCCGACTGTCAGGTCCATAAGACCGAACCCGACACTCTTGTAAATAACATTGCCAGTTTGGAGCCATTGCCTTAAATCCTGTTTGCGGTCTCTTGGATCCTGCAGGACCCCAACACTATTGGGGTGCACGATTTCACCCAACCTGTAAGACGTCATTAGCAACTTTGAAACCACCATTCTTCCAGATGACTTACTCAACAAGCTGCTCCTCTTTTACCCCAGCAGCAATCAACTCACCTGCCTCCATAATCGCCCCCTCAACAGTATCAACCACCACAACCCCGGCATGACTCTCCCCATCATCAACTAGCGCTCTCCTTACCAGCTCCCCCGGGATCTCCCTCATCTCGGGCTTATAACTCCCAATCGCCACAACCAACCGCCTCTTCGTCTCATCCAGCATCCCCGCATCAAATAACTCCTTTGTGGAAGGCGTACAACAGAAAATCACATCCGCTGCTCTCAACACCTTCTCCAATCTTCTCTCATAGTCGTCATCTTCAGCAGAAACCACCTCAAAGCTACACCCCACCCACCTACCCTCCCCCTGATACCTCCTTACCACCTCTTCCACAGCCCCACTCCTCCTCCTAGCCACGAAAATAACCCTCCCTACTGCCTTCCCTCTCGTCACCAGCGTCAGACGCACATGCCAATAAGCCTGCTCGCCACATCCAAACACAACAAGCGTTTCAGAGCCATGGGTTGGGGAGACAGGGCGGTGGGTGATAACCGAGAGTGAGGCAAGCGCCGTGCGGAAGGCAGTTAGGGCGCTGGCGTGGAGGAGGCCTAAAGGGGAGCCGTCGGGGCGGAAGAAGGTTACTGCGCCTGTTGGGCGGATTGTGGGTTTTGGGCTGTTGTTTTTTTGGGGGAATGACGGGCCTGGAGAGGAGAGGGTTATGACTTGAGAGGGGTTAGTAGCAGGTTTCTAAGAGAAGGGAGGTGAGGCGTTGGGGCTAACCCTTGACAGCATTTCCCGTCTCACTGGAAGATGGCATGAATAGCGTTGTGGCTCCTGTTACGGGGTTGTAGATGGAGACTCTCTCGGGCTGCTGGATCGCGGTTGCTGCTTTGGGGCCTGCATGGCGGGCTTTGGAGTACTCGTGGAGAGCCGATTCTAAGTTTTTCTGGAAGCCTTCTAGCTCGGAGCGCGTCAGGTTCTTGAGGAGCTCCTGGATCTGGCTGTCGGTGAGCACGGTGAGAGTCATGGTGATACGTAAGAAAACGTGCTATTAGGTAAACAGCACAACAAAGCAAGAGGGTTGAGCGAGATTCTGAAGGTCACCGGGATGGGGTATTTCAAGGCCAACGGCTCAATATATATCGACCTCTGCCATTCACATTTACTCTAGGTTATCCGCCGATGTCTTATCTCCGGTCCGAGTCTGGCCGGCTCCTGTTACTCCCGCCAGCCCGTCGATGCCGGCGTCGGAGTAGGGTGGAGCTGATGACGATGCCAAGGCCGGTGATGGCCGGCGATGGAGGGGTTGTCATCGCGGGGAGGAGAGAACTCCGTCATGGCCACAGCCATTGAACTCCCAAGACCGTTTGATCAAGAACCAACTCAAGTTTTATGACATCACATATGTCCCTAGCAATCTTGTTACGATCTTTTCAGCAATTGATTTCTCATTATCAGGTTTTCTGCGATCCAGGTCTCTTGGTGTCGATTTTCGCTCACCTAGAAACGGGTCTCGGGCATGCGCCAAGTCAGCACTCATCCCCGCCACCCGCCACTCTTCAGGGTAAGTTGCCTTGGAGGTTCTCACTTCAGTTCAGGAAGGGACAAAAATCCATGGAAATCTATAAAACCTTAGGTATCTTCTCCCTGGACGCCTGCGTCGAGAACAGAGGCTTCCCGTTCTCGACACCATGATGATTCGTACAAGAAACCCAGCTCACAAAGCGTGACGTCCGCTTCGTGAGTTCACACAAATGATCCGATTCACATGAGACTACCCTGCCACCCACATCCATGAGAGATAAACCACCCTACGCTACCAGAGCCGGCGCCAGACGCGATATAAACAAGACAGAACCCAGACGCATATGACAAATAAACCAAAGAACCGCCTCAACCTTGGAACCGTTAACTCCGTCCAAAAATGTCATGACTTGACTGCCATGGCGGCGTTCCCATTGGTGAACACTAACTGCGCATGCTTCCCCCTGACGACTTCATCATGATGGGCACCCAGCACCACCTTGCCGCCAGTGCCGATACCAAGATCGCGGATCTTGCCGCTTGCGAGATCAAAGATGCACCCGTGCACCTGCATTCCACGCTCCTTAATCGCCTCCTGCACGACGGGGTTGCACATCAACACCTTGATGCCAGCCTCGACATTGAGCTCGGCAATACGGGCAGCCCGGGCCTTGAGGTCCTCGATGGCGTTCAGCTCCTCGAGGTGAGCAAGGCGCACCGTCTTGAGCGGCAGGAGCCATGTGTCCAGCACACCACCGACGCGCTTGTCGCTCAGGGCAGCCATTGCACCACCGCAGTTGGTGTGCCCGCAGAGCACGATGTGCTTCACCTTGAGATGGCCGACGGCATAGTCGATCACAGCTGAGGTGTTAATGTCGGTCGGCGAGACGATGTTGGCGATATTGCGATGCACGAACACATCGCCGGGCTGCAGTCCCAGGATTGTAGTCTCGGGGCAGCGCGAGTCCGAGCAGCCGAGCCAGACTGTTGAACCATCGTGTTAAAAACGCTGATGTTGATCCATGATGTTGAAATTGATCGATACGGGATAAGAAAGGAACTAAGGAGGGGACAGTTACGGGCAACACGGCATGGAGTGGAGCCCGTTTCATTGGTGTAAGTCGGTTGCGATGGGGACTACTTACGGATCTCAGGGGCCTGCCCACTTGCGAGCTTATGGAAGAACTCTGGATTTTGGTGCGCCTTATAGCTTGCCCAAGCGTTGTTGGAGCTCAAGGCATACAGAAAGCTATCCTCTATTGATGGTGAAAGCCGGTCAGCAGGACAGGGTGAATGTTTCTGGGACAGGACGGACGAGGGGGAAGGGAGGGACTTGGCTAAAAAAGGCAAGTCCGTTGCCAAGTGACCACTCACCATGCGCCAGCATCTTGGCTCTCAACAAAAAAGAAGAAAAAGCGATGTTGGAAATTCGACAAAAACGGGATGTAAGAGACTGGGAATCAGGTTGCAGCGCTGTAAATGCGATTGCGATGGCTCGCTGATATTTAATCCCCCAGGCTCGCAGGGCAGATAAATCGCGACGCGCGATTTTCACGAGCGGACTCTCAAACAGGTTCAGGCTCGAGTTCGTACACACCTGCACACCCCTCCCCTATTTCTTGCTTTCCGGCCGTCCGTCAGTCCGTCTCGCTCGCGTGTACGGTAACGCTGCGGCGTCAGTGTCAGCAGCCCGTCCACAGGTTGCAGTAACCTAGTGTGTCGAAGGGAGTGGTGCAAGTGGTGCAATTCGCCCTGAACTGGCTAAACGGCGTTACGTTGGTGTGCCTTGTTCGGACGACCGCGCTGCGCTGGCTGTCGGAAGAAACGCCGAGAAGGATTCGATGCGCGTGTCTTGTCACCTTATGCGATCGATATTTGATCGATCTCCGTTCTAGTGCTGTTCTTTCCCCCTTCTTTCCTCTTTCCTTTTTCTGACCCCCTATCTTGCTGTTCGGCAAGCCAGGAAATGAGATCGGGGCAAGGGGCCTTATCAAAGCGGTCCAACGGCCTTGGGCGCTTCCCACGCGACCTCGCGACGAAGGAAGCTTCGGGAAAGCGCAGGTGGAAATATACAGATGAGAATGATGAGCAGACGGAAGGTGCGGAACGGAGCGTCGTGTCTGGCTGTGTTCCGTGTCTGGGATTGCGTGTTATCTCGGACAATCTGACAATCTACTCTGGGCAGCAGAATGCAGAGTGCAGAGCGCTGCGTCTGGCTGCGTTTGGCTCCGTACACAACTGTGTTGTCGAGGACGGGAAGGCTGGCAAGTCCAATCACAGCAGTAGCGTAACACCTGGGTATACGTGGAGAGACAGCACCTGTGAGGTGGTCAGATCTGGAGAGATGGGGATGATAAATAGCAGCGAGGCTACCAGACTAAGATAATATACACCAACGCTCTATGCTGTGGGAGGAAGGGATGCCGCCGGGTCTAATAAGTACCAGCTCCCCCGGATCGTCTTCCCCAGCTCACCGGGTTCACTGATATGAAGCACATGCCCATTCAATACCAAACAAGTGATCACGCATGCTGCACACCTCCCATGCTCCTTATGCTCCCAACCGCAACAGTTCCGTCCATGGGCTTACTTTTTCCCCTTGTTGCCTTCCCCTTCTGTCTCATTTCACCCGTCTTCCAGTCCCATTCCCGGATGCCACCCTCCCCCAACGGACAGTCCGACGCAGCGGCGCAAACACGTCCTAGTGATTCCCCATGCCGCATGTCGGCGCCCATGCTTCTGGATATATCTCACACTAATGACGCCGGCATCTACCTGTGTACATCACTGCTACGATGTGACCTACGTTCCCCTCCTCCTCTATCTCCGCGATGCCGGCTCAAGCGGAGGAGGGTAGTATCCGTATCCCCCATCTGGCTCCAACTATTGTACGTTGCTCCATACAATAGTGTACTTGGCTGATGACTAGCAGCCAAACGCTTGACCGGGGGGGGTACAAACCCCTGTTCAGGCTGTCCAGTCGCGGCTGTCTGAGAGTCCGGGGGTTGAACTTTAGTGAAACGGCACGAGCTGCACCCCGCCTACGCTCCCAACGTGCCCGCATCACCCACCTGCAAAAGGTATCCAGATCAGCGCTTCCTGCTGTGTAGAGTGGTGTAGGGAGCTTCTGGCAACGGACTAAGGGCGACACGAACTCTGATCGGAGGCGTGTCACCGAAGACGTACATATGTAGCGCAGTCTAGGATGGTGGGCATGCGCAGTGTAATGTGTGCTGTGCAGTGTAGGTTGGTCAGACTCGTCAGATAGAGATCATTGGGACGCTGGCAAACCCCAGTCCCGGTCGCCTGTCTGAGCCTAAGTTTCTAGCAGGATCGGCAGTGCAGCTCACAACATCCCAATCCTCCTCCTCCTCGCCGCCCACATCGCGCTAGTGCTGTAGGCTAGAGGTCCAGTCAAGCTTTCCTGCCCGCGGGATGACGGGTGATGGAGGGGCTCGGAGGGAGGGGCAGATGCGGCCGGGCAGCTGGGCTGTCAAGTCAGCGGTGAGAAACGAAGCGGGGCCCGGAACCCTGCGAATGGAGGATAGAGATGGGGCGCGGGGGTCACGCCCGCAAATGCGCAAACGCAAAAAAGGGGACAGGCAGGCAAGAGCCGCCGTCAACCGATGAGAGCACGACCACGCCAATGGCAAGATAGGAAAAGCGCACCTAGTCGGCAGTGTGATTCAGCGGGCGAAGAGGTGTTGAAGACATGAGCCGGCTTCCGAGTCTCCCGCTAGCTCGTTCGCTGGTCCTGAAGAGCATGCCCCACGGATCCTCTGTTATGGCATTCCGGGGGATTGGTCGATCACGCTTTCAGCAAGTCTCTCTGTGTGATGAAAAGCAGGCTTCCGCAGGCCGACTGGCCGCGATAAGCTTCAGAGAAATGTTGAAATGCATTGGCCTGAACCAACAGTGGAGGTCAAACCACCATTCCATTTTTTGGACCATGAACATCTTGAAGGATGACGCTGCCAATTAATGCTTGACGTTGGTTGTTGGCATTTACAAGCAAGAAGCTCCCCCAGATCCACCGATATAAATAAACGCATCCCTCCACTGCCTCGGAACACCGGGATCGATATGAGCTACGTGGCCTGGATGTTACACTTTTACATTACACCTCCTACGTGTTTGATGTAGGAAGACAGGTGATAAGGGATGGATCGATTTACTTGGGTTCGCTTGCTAGTAGTTTGTCTCTCACGATCCAGTACGCGATATCTGTCTTTGAAGTCAAGGGCAACTCCATTCCAACCTATCGGTCAAGTGAAACATGTTTAGTGTCTGATGGTCATCGGTTCATTAAGGCGTTGTGGAAACGTCAGAGATAATCGATATCTCTTGATCGAGATTGTGAGATTGTAAATGCCTATCAGCCTGGTCGCTTGAAATCCCATGTTTCACAGCTCGGGCTGTCGATCTTTCAGCACTGTTGCATGACGCCCGCCCCAAACTCATGAAGCTGGCCTCTGACGTCTCATCCCCGACGCCACCACATACGTAAACCGTCTTCCTGCCCCAGTCTGTCTTAAAAGTCCGTCACACTTTGGTCGGCCTGAACCGGGGCGATGCGCTGCCCGCAGTCAATGGAAGTGACATATCGGCGTTGAATCGAACGCAGGGTTTTATGCCGGCATGGTCACACCGCATGGCTTTTTGACATGTTTTTGGGGTATCATGGCATTCATCATTGCTTTGTCCCGACCCAAAACCCAAAAAACAAACAAGTGTATCGACGACGCCCACACGTGGCGGGGGCAAGCTGTTTATTTTACCCTGAGCTGGTTTTGGTATTCCCGTACGCCATTCGCAAGAACAACCAACCCGTCCCAACCATTGCAAGCATCAGATTTAGACCTTGATGGCGGTCTCAAGAGACTTCTTACGCTTCTCCTCGCGCTTCTGGGCCTTGAAGCCCATGATACCACCACCCCAGCGCTTGCGGGTATCCTCGACCTTCTCGAGGTAGCCTTCCTTGACAGCCGAGATGAGCTTGGCAAGCTCGTTCTTGTCCTCAGAGCGGACCTCAGTGATGGCAACAACGGCAGCAGTCTAGCAATGTGTCAGACTTGACTATAACCTAGTCTATGCAACAATGGATGCTCACCTTTTTGTGGACCAGAGTGCCGAGGCGGGCCTTGCCCTTGATGATGGCGTAAGGAATGCCCATCTTGCGGCAGAGAGCCGGCAGGAAGACAACCAGCTCAATGGGGTCGACATCGTTGGCGATGAGGACGAGGGAGGCCTTCTTGTTCTCAATCAGGCCGACGACGTGGTTCAGACCGTACTTGACAGTGTACGGCTTCTTGCTGACGTCCTCCTTCTTCTTGCCCTCCTTGATGGCCGTGGCCTCGCGCAGGAGACGCTCCTTCTTCTCCTGCTTGGTCTCAGGGCGGTACTTATTGAGGAGCTTGAAAGCCTGAGCAGCCAGATTCTTGTCCAGAGTATACTGGAACTGGGCAATCGCAGGAGGAACCTTCAGACGCATGCGCAAAATTTTCTTCTGGCGCTGGAGGCGGATATACTCCGGCCACTTAACCATGCGCGACAGGTTGCGCTTGGGCTGGATATCTTGGCCAATGCCGAAGTTGCGGGGCCGCTTCTCAAGGAGCGGGTTCTGTAACATTGTCAGCACACAGGAAAACGAGCAGGAAGTGCTGGATAGAGGATGTGAGACTGACCTTGGGAGCCTTCTTGGCACCAGCCTTCCCCTGAGGGAAGGGGGCCGGGGCGACCTTCTTACCGGACTTCGGAGGCTGTCATTGAGAAGAAGACATCAGCAAATGTTTTCCATTGACTGGTAGTCTTCTGAACTCTAGTGAGCTGCCTGGATGGCGTTTCCGCACATCACAAACCAGCTCCAGCCAGCCATCACCTGTGCGGTTTTGCAACCAGCAGGCGGAATGACTTAATGCACCCAAGCAGACCACGAAGGGTCGCTAGGGCGCAGATAGCAAGAAAGCATCACAAGATGCTCTTGCATCCAAGAATGAATTGATAGAACATCGTAGTCGATCAGGTGCTTACCATCTTGTCGTTGGGCGGTTCTGCTCAGGGCCGGAGCTTGTTTGTCGAGAAGAATTCTAAAAGTTTGAAAATTGGTGTTGCGGCGCGAGTAAAAAGAGGGTTGTGGATTTGCAGGCGCTCGGACCAACTGTAGGGTATGGCGGAGATCTTTGAACTGATTGGCCATCCTTAAGGGTACGTACCGACCCTGTGCGCAGCAAGTGTGCCCCGCCGGCTTGGCGCTCTTGACGGCTGTCACGGAAGTGTCAAGCTGAGAGTCTACAAGCCAACCCAAATGGCTTCATTTCAATCGCTGTTTCCGCCAAACCTTCAAGAACTGCGCGGGCCACACGACGAATAACTGATCACGAAAACGGCTCTATTAAATTTGTGCGAGTTCAACAATATCAGGACGAGGCTCACCTCCTACGGAGCATACCCATCTAAACCCAATATGGCCCCTTCTCCTTGCAGCAAGTGTAAGACGGAGAGGGCAATTATCAAACGGCCAAAGAATCATGCAAAACTCTGCAAGGCATGCTTCATCCAGGTTTTTGAGGACGAAGTCCACCATACCATTGTATCGTCAAAGCTGTTCTATCCCGGAGAGAAAGTCGCAATAGGAGCCTCTGGGGGAAAGGATTCGACAGTGCTAGCCTCGGTTCTCAAGACCCTCAATGAGCGGCACAATTACGGCCTTAAGTTAGTCCTTTTGAGTATAGACGAGGGCATCAAAGGCTACCGCGATGACTCGCTTGAGACGGTGAAACGCAATTCCGTGCAATACGACATGCCTCTTAAGATTGTCAGCTATGAGGAGTTGTATGGTTGGACGATGGACCAGGTGGTAGAGACAGTCGGGAAGAAGAATAATTGCACCTATTGTGGTGTCTTTCGACGCCAAGCACTCGATCGTGGGGCGAAGATGCTGGGCATCAAGCACGTTGTAACGGGTCATAATGCTGATGACGTAGCAGAAACAGTCTTGATGAATCTGCTTCGGGGTGACTTGGCGCGGCTTGCACGAAGCACTAGCATCGTGACAGGAGACAGCCGCTCGGATGTCAAGAGAAGCAAACCCCTGAAATACTCGTATGAAAAAGAGATTGTCCTCTATGCTCATCACAAGAAGCTCGACTACTTCAGCACCGAGTGTATCTACAGTCCAGAGGCGTTTCGTGGCAGTGCTCGGGGCCTGATTAAACAGCTGGAGAAGGTTCGGCCAAGTGCCATTCTAGACATCGTACGCAGTGGCGAGGACATGGCAAGGCTTGTTCCGGGGGACTCTTCCTCCTGTGCCTGCGACGGACAAATAACCGCTTTTATGGGACCGACAGAAGATGACGTTGGCGGATGTGGTTCACAGAACGGTAGCACGCCGGGAAACGAAATGGCCGCGATGGACAAGCAATTAAGGGAGAATGAGGAACATGCTTATCTCGAAGACGATGTCGCAAAATCCATAGCGAAGAAGGAGAGCGGTCAACAGCGGGAACTTCCCCTAAGAACGAGGAATGGCATGGTCAAGGGTGGTACGCGGCAGGTACTTGGAAACTGCAAGCGTTGTGGCTACATGTCGAGTCAAGATATTTGTCAGGCATGCATGCTTCTCGAAGGTTTGAACAAGAACCGCGCGCAGATACAAATTGAGTAATTTGTACGTTTGAGGTATCATCTGGACTGAGTTACTGGGTCTCATCGGAAATCGAGGAGCGGTAGTCCGTACGTAGTCTTCAAAGACCATACACCCTTCCGCGTCATGACCGCCATGCTGAGGCATCTTTATGAAAATCTTTTTTCAACCTGGATTGTGTGAGTTCAAGCTTCTGATTTTGTAAACTAGAGCAGCCCATACCTTCCACGGGTTATTAAATTCAAATCCAGGCGGTGCTATCGGATTGTCTGTTTGTCCTCGTAGGTGTCCAGTGAGTCTCCTATCACGTTCCATCACTGTACGAGTAGTGTGAAAGGTCAGCTTGTCGAGTCTCTATCTGAAACCGCCATTGTCATCGGTCAGGTGGTCATACTTTGCTGCAAAAACGTTAGCAATAAACAGAAAGGAGTGGACATCATGAGCTACCCACTTTGTCCCACTGATCAACGGACCATCTGTGCCTTTTGTCGCCGTTGAACATATGCCGGACCTTGGCCATGCCAGCACCTGTGACGCCGAACATCTAAGACCCTCATCAGCAGGTGTAGGTCGTCTGGTAGGAAGCTACGGGAGCTTACGGCAATGATGATTCCATAAGGAATCAGAGTCTCGAAGGGAACCGGCATTGTGGCGGTCGGGTCGTCCTAGCTTTCCAAAGTCAGTTTGGAAGAATAAGTAGAAAAATGTGGACTGGAGCCGTACACGAACACTTGCTTGACCTGGGGCGAGAGAGTCTTGCGCGGGCCGCACCCCTCGATGTTGCGTAAATGGCCTCGTCTGGATTGACGAATGGGAAGCTTAATGATTTGCCTAAGGCATCACGCTCTGGCCTCAAGCCTGAAGTGGGGCACTCACGCACAGACCAAGCAGTTGTCTGGATGCGGTCGCATATAAGGGGTGATGACTAAGCTTTGCATCACAACGCACGACAGGCGCAACCCGCGATGCTGAAGCCTAGAGGTTGCGACTCTCCAGAAGAACTTCAACCGAAAGCAATTTTGTTGTTTTTGAACCACTCCACTGAAATTTTAACTGATCGTTACCGTTTTGACGCGTTTGCGACGACATAGCGTCTAAATAGAGCCATTATTCATTGATGCATCCCTTCTCGGTGCCTTCTTCCGCGCGTCGTTGATTCTGGAGAATCGCGCTCCTTCGCAGCCGCGTTTGTTCTGCGCCTGCATCCAGACGCACACCCGCCCGTTTGGCGGTATTGGCGCAGGATCGCAGTGGCATTAGTCAGCATACAACAGCTCTTCAGGGCATGGATCACGACTTGTTGCTGCTTGAACACCTACCTACCTAGTATGCGCCGTGTTTGCGTCTCCGAGCCTTGACAAGACGGCCCTGACATTACGCAACGACAATCCACGCGATTGAGGGTCGTTTTGGCGACAGAAAACACAGCCATGGCTGACGCACAGCTTATGGAGGAACAGCTGCAGCGCAGCGTCATGCGCGACGCCGAGATGATCCAGCATATCTCCGATGGAGTTGTAGCTGTGGGCGACGACGGCTCGTATGCCTCCCACAGTCACATTGATGTCCACGATGGAGAGTTTGATGCCGAGGGTGACATAGACATGGATACAGCAGAGGAACAAAGACAAGACTATGACGAGGATGAGCAGAGTGAGTCGGAAGAAGAGGACAGTGGCAATAGCAACTCCGAAGAGGAGGAAGATGAAGAAGAGGACGATGACGATGATGACGATTCATTTGAGGAAGACGCTGAAGGCGAAGAGGATGACGAGGTAATCCAGCGACGTCGTCTTCCGCAGCGCAGATCAGCCAGCAGAGTTACTAGCCGTCACAGTGCTGAGGATGACGACGATGAAGGTGTTGGCGCAGTCAAGTTTCGGCCGGGAGAGACAGAAGATGAAGATAGCCGCTCAGAATCCGCGAGTTCGGCAAGCGGAAGTGACGACGATTCTGACGGTGACGAGGAATGGCACGAGGCTGACCACGACGATGGTGATGATGACGAATCCGCAGATACCACCGGGCTGTGTATCTTCTGCAAGCAGGATGAGGATCACGATCCCAGTGAGGAGTTTGAGGTCTACCTGGCTTGCACGAGGTGTGGGGATAATGGTTGGTGCATTGTCCCGCTAGAATCTGTGTTGGTGAGATTATCTAACATAGCCAAACTACAGCCCACCAACAGTGCGCTCGTGAAAATGAAGCTATTACCAGCGAGCAAGGTATGACTCAACTATCTACAACTGGCCTATGGCCATCTGCTAATGTGATTAGGCCCTGGAAATTGGCGATGCCCCAAGTGTGCTGGCATGGACTCTGATTCGGATGCTGCTGTGGAGGAGAACGAGGCTACTACCGCAATGGACAGTGCGGCTGAACCAAATCCGTCATCCTCCAGACGGACAAGCGTGCCCAAGTTGGCGCGCGACCTGCTGCCATCTCAAAAGGGAATTATTAAGCCTAATTCTCATTCCGTATTCAACCAGCTTGTCCTTGATGAGGATCCAATGGACGGGTCTCGTGTGCTCAGAAAACGCAAGACATCTTTAACCGAGGCAGATGATGGAGTTATGACGCTCCGAAAACGGCGGAAAGCCACTACAGATGGGCAGAGCAATGATGAAGGTGCTACTAACCAGGATGATTCATCCCGACCTGTCTCAAGGTCTCTGCGTATAAAAATCGCGAACGCTCCTGCATCTATCATCAAAAACACCCGCGGAAGCCTGATCGTCAAGTTCCGAGTGAACTCTTCTGAGTTACGTCAGATTTTGTCAAGGAAGCCGAGGGGCTCGCGGAAACGTTCTACGGGCAGATCGTCTCGACGCAGGACTTCCAGAAACGATTCGAGGAGGACTGCAGCTCTTCCGGTAGCTCCTATCACAACCCCTTTCACTCCTACCGCTTATTCCCAACCATTCTACTCTTTCTTCGACAAGGAGACAGACGAAATGAAGGGCAAGCCATATGGAGGAATCTTAAGCGAAGCTGAGGCTGATACCTCGAAAACGATGCCCACTAACGAAGACCGGCGGCGCTTTGACGAAGCCAAGCAAAAGGCAGAAGAGGAATGGCGAGAGAGGGTCCTCAAAATGCAGGCAGAAATGGAGCTCCCTCCCAAGAAATCCAAGAAAGCGTCTGGGCCAGCGAGCCAGATTGAGTGCATAGAGTTCGGTGGTTGGGAGATCGACACATGGTACGCTGCTCCATACCCAGAGGAGTACAGTAGGAATCGCGTCCTCTACATCTGCGAATTCTGCCTCAAGTACATGAACTCGGACTACGTCGCTTGGCGGCACAAGCTCAAGTGCCCGGCCAAACACCCTCCAGGAGATGAGATCTATCGGCATGGTTCCGTTTCCGTTTTCGAGGTCGACGGTCGCAAGAATCCGGTTTACTGTCAAAATCTTTGCTTGCTGGCTAAGCTCTTTTTGGGCTCCAAGACTCTCTACTACGATGTAGAGCCCTTCCTCTTCTACGTGCTTTGCGAATACGACGAGCTGGGCTACCACTTTGTCGGTTATTTCTCAAAGGAAAAGCGAGCCAGTAGCCAAAATAACGTCTCGTGCATTCTCACATTGCCCATCCACCAGCGAAAGGGCTATGGCAACCTTCTGATCGATTTCTCTTACCTCTTGACCAGGGTTGAGAAGAAGACAGGCTCACCTGAAAAGCCTCTCTCGGACATGGGCCTGGTTTCTTATCGTAACTATTGGCGGCTTGTTATGTGCCGCTATCTCCTCGAGCATTTCTCGGAAGAGAAATCTGGGAAGATGGGGCTTAGCATCAAGCAGATATCTGAAGACACCGGCATGACGCCGGATGATGTGATCTCAGCGTTGGAAGGTCTGAGGGCTCTTGTCAAAGACCCCCAGACACAGCTCTATGCGCTTCGCGTCGACTTGCAGTATTGTCGAGAATATGTCGAAAAGTGGGAGGCCAAGGGATACGTGAAGCTCAACCCAAACGCCTTGACATGGACGCCCTACGTTATGGGCAGAAGCAACTCTTTGAACTTCGAATTAGCGCCTACTCTCAGCGCCATCGCCGCCCGAGACGATGACGAGGAGATCAAGCCAGATCCACCGGTAGAAGACCCGTTGATCAATGGATCAAATTCCCCCACTCGCCGCGAGGATCCCCCTCCAGACATCAAGATCAACTTTAACACCACTATTCTTCAGTCTGCTGAGAAGGACGCAATGCATAGTGCTGTCAAAGGTGATCCCAAGCCTTCTGAGAGTGATGGCGCTGATGACGCTCCAGATGATCAGAAATTCAATTCTGGTCCGGATTCTAAAGATTCAGAAGGCGACGACTGGATGCTCAAGTACAAAGACATCCCGCCAACTCGCTTCGAGCCCGTTCCACCTGTTCCAGGCCGTCGCTCCGCTGATCGATCTCGTTCCGTTGTTATCCCTCGCCCACCCACAGTTCGGTCCGCAGGCAGCAGCACGTCTCGCCCCCGGTCCAGACGTTCGACTGCGGGCTCGCGCCGCTCCACGACATCCAGGCCCCGTACGAGCGGTAGCAATAGTAGCAAGCGCAGACCAGGTGGGACTGGGCGCGGACCGGGTCGTTGGCCTAAGGGCACTAAGAAGAGCGATTATGGCAACGCAGACAGTGGACCTGGTTTCCCTCCAGCTTGGATAGCTGAGAGAAACAGACTCGCTGCACTAGCTGCGGCGAAGAAAGAAGCTGCTGAGAAGCAAAAGGAAGAAGAGACCACTGCAGTCGGAGAGAGCGGTGAAGTGCGGGATACGGTGCAGGTACAGAGTACTGCAGTCTCGGACCAACTGAACGGGTCTGTTGCCGCGGGTTCAAAGACTCCAAGAGGAAAGGGGAAAGGAAAGGCCAAGGAAGTACCAACGGATGTGGTGATGGGGGAAGCCGATGCCGAAGGTGAAGAAGACTAGGAACACACCGCAAGATCATAATAGGGTTTTGTTTCATGCTGGGATGCTTTATGGGATGGGAATGGAACAGCATGGCGTTGGGGATTATGGCTCTGCATAGGGTTACTTAGGCGGCTCAGGGACGGACAAGGGTTTTTTCAAAGGGTTCGCCTTGTTATCATAGGGTTTTTATATATTGCACGACTTGCGACTTGTACCATTTGTCGCCGATCTTCGTCGGCTTGTTGTTGTATACATACACATAATTGGGGAGTTTGTTGCGCCGCTTGCGCGTTTTCAATTTCGTCAACAGATGATCGCAAGCCCTTTCTCACACCCATTTTTGCTTGGAGCGCCTGGGTTCTGGTGCTGGCATTATGATGCAATGGATTTGATAGCAGCAAGAAACCGGTAAATGTCGCCCGACAGTTTTTGGATGCCATCTTTATCATGGCGCCTTCTCAGATGCCCATCAATTGGGGTTCCTCGAGAGCCGCGCTTACGTCATGGCGGCTTTTGAGACAGCGCTTGTATCAGGGTCCTGATGACAGCAAAAGCCGTTCCAGAATCATGCCTTTCCCGGCTCTCTTTGTCTCGAAAGTCAGATGCATTTTTTTTCTTTTCATTCTGTTTACCCAACCCCTTGTACCGACTACCCAAACAGCTCGCAGTGAGATGACCCTCTAAGGCTGCCCCCGTCGTGGCGAAGAGTCCAATTCCAAGTCTTAGTTGTGCCCGCCCAGTCCAGCTGAGTGATTCGAGAAGGCTTCGATGCGCCCAGGTGCACCCGAACGCCTTGTGCCGAAAGACCCTGCACGTATTACAGGCACTGTGCATGCAAGGTTGTATTTTAAACAGTGCATCGAGTAGTGCTAACCCAGCAGAGATAGAGGTTGTTTACAGCATAATACATATGGCTTAGCGCCTGTCGTGGACGAACAGGGCAACTTCGCACTGTTTTCTTGTCAGTAAGTTTCCGTAGGTGATACAGTCAACCTCATCGGATTCATACAGTGCCGATGTTTCGCGCAGATTACCAACCCACTGTCCTGTGCTGATCCAGGTTCTCCTGCTGACGACCGATCAAGCTCCTATCCCCTCTTCCATCGCAAGACCTACGTGGACGCCCCAGAGTGTAGCCATCTCCCTGCCTAGCCGCGAACGGCATTCCTGTGCACCTCGTCTCGAGTCAGCTTCATACATAATCAGCGCAACAGTTTGATGAGGCGCTATTGACCACGAACGATTGAAAGCAATTCATTCACTCTCAGACAAGGCCGTCTTCTCCAGGAGCTGAGGCCCGAAGGCGGAGCACGACACCTATCGAGTCACACGCCAACAGACTCGCTCTTTTGGTGACGCGCGCGGCCTTTTGACACCGAACTCTGAGCAAACAATTCCGGCGCACTGTTCCATTGTTGCGACCCGCCAAGCGTGACAACGAGAGAGGCACAAGCGGATTAGTTAACCTTTCTCCGACGCTGGCTACGTACTCACACACATCTCCATCAATTTACTCGATCATTATCTATTCTCCGACCTAATAGCCGCCGCTGCTTCCGGCAAAGTTCCCAAATCTTCCCAAATCGCCTTCCTACGCCAACTCTTCGACCGGCGCCAACATGTCAAAAGTCATTCGGAGTGTCAAAAATGTCACCAAGGGCTACTCGAGTGTCCAAATTAAAGTCCGCGAAGGTGAGTCAGCTTGGCTTCCTACTTCTGCCTGACGCGGCTTTCGATGTCTCAGGGAATGTGAGAGCGCCCTTTGCTAACGTCTTTACGATGCAGCGACAAGTAACGACCCATGGGGCCCGACAGGGACGCAGATGAGCGAGATCGCTCAGCTGACCTACGGGTCGTAAGTAGCTGAATTTGTGACCCTTGCGCTGCTGCGACAACCTGCGCTGACCTGAGCCTATCGTCTAGGTCGACGGACTTCTATGAAATCATGGACATGCTCGACAAGCGACTCAATGACAAGGGCAAGAACTGGAGGCATGTCTTGAAAGCGCTCAAGGTGATGGATTACTGCCTTCACGAGGGCTCCGAGCTGGTCGTGACATGGGCCAAGAAGAACATCTTCATCATCAAGACATTGCGCGAGTTCCAGTACATCGACGAAGAAGGCCGGGATGTGGGTCAAAATAGTAAGCGCCTTGTCTGAACGCTGCGAATTTTGAGTTTTTGTGCTAACAATAATCGATGCAGTTCGTGTTGCTGCCAGGGAGCTGACTGCTCTGATTCAGGATGAAGAGCGCCTGCGCGCTGAGCGGAATGACCGTAAGATGTGGAAGAACCGTGTCAATGGCGTTGAGGAGCACGCTCCTCAGCACAATAGGGACCGCCACGACCCACCAAGACAGCGGCATCGGCAGTACAGCGAAGAGGAGGACCTCGAGTATAGATTAGCAATCGAGGCAAGCAAGGTCCAGGAGGAAGAGGACAGGAAAAAGCGCGAGAGCCGCAGGCAAGCTGAGGAGGACGACGATCTTGCAAAGGCTATCAAGCTCAGCAAAGAAGAGGAAGAGCGACGCAGACGTGAACTTGAGGAGACCAATGCCGCCGCTCTCTTCAGCGACACGCCGACTCAGACCCAGCAACCCCAGTTCACTGGATTCAATCAAGGTTACCAGCAAGGGAATGCTGTTGATTTCTTCGCCAACCCCATTGACGAGAGCCAATTGCAGATGCAGAACCAGATGCAGATGCAACCCACCGGCTATTTAAACACCGCTTACACGGGCTTCCAGCCGCAGATGACTGGATATCCGAATGGCTATGTTAACCCATTTGCTCAACAGGCTACAGTATTCGACCCATATGGTCAGCAGCAGCAGGTCTTCCAGCCCCAAGCCACAGGATACAATCCCTATTTCCAACAGCAACAAGCCCAGCTCCAAGTCCAGCAGCAACCACAGCTAATTCCCGACCTTCCTGAACCCACTCTGCAGCCGGGTAGCAACAATCCTTGGGCAAACAGCAGTAGCTTCCAGTCCCAACAGGCACTGAAGCCAACGCCCACGGGTTCTAACAACCCTTTCGCCCAGCGCCCATCCACAGGCTACAAGCCAACCACACTCAGCACCCTACCGGAGCAGAAGACCCTTACAAGCTTCAGTAGCATGTCGAACCTTCAAGCCTCCTCCTCTTCTTCCCCCTTCGGCAGCAACCCCTTCAGTCAGCAGTCACAAAATCAACAAAACCAGACGCAGTCACAGAAGCCACAAAGGCAAATGACGGAGCACGAAGCTAAGCTCAACGCGCTCCTTGCTCAGGGAGAAGGCCTCGACACATTCGGTAACACAGGCCAGCTGCGTATTCCAGCGCAGCACACCGCTCCCGGTGTGTTTGTCAACAGCGCCGGGTCTGGCTTGTCTAGACTGACAGCTGAGACCACGGGCAACAACCCATTCCTCAAGCCGCAAGCCACTGGGGTGCCTTCGGCCCCGGCTCAGTTGCAGATACCTGCTGCCACGGGCCCAGCTAGCATGGGGTTGAACAATAACCCGTTTGCAAGGGCACAGCAACAACAGTCGCCGGGCGAGGCCTTCACACAGAGAGGGAATTTGATCACGTTCTAGGCAGACGGTGATGAGGGTGATGTGGCTGGAACATGGGACGGTAGGAGGGTTGTTAGTGAATAGCTCGGTTTAAGTGGGTAGTGAGAGTCCCAAGTAAAGGAGAGAGATGATGGGTAACAGACTGCTGGTGGTAATGGACGAAGGGGGTAAGCCTTTTCCCGCACAGGATATATTAGACTGCTACACAGGAGGGAGGTGAGTGCGGAAGCAAGGCTGATGGTAACGGGACTTGAGGCTGCGGCAACGGAGAGCTGCAGCGACAGGCACGACTGACTTAGGTTGAGGGCCTTGAGACTCTGGCGACTATTCCCTCCTGTGCTCGCGAGAGCAAACACATTATATTTCCTTTCCTCCACATACCCTCTAAGAGGTGGCCTTCATTTGTTTTTTTTTCCTTTTTTTTTCCCCTAACCGTTCTCTATTTTTCCTCTCTACGCTTAGTTGTTTTATTTTTATGTTGACTGGTACCGTTCACATTTACACGGCGTTGGGATTCCTTTGCTCGGTTTCTCATTCTCCTATGTGTTCAGGGAGTAGATCCCCTGGATAGTGCTTGAAAATGGGAGCTTCGGTCTGCCGAGCGAGTGAATGCTGTTTTGACATTACAGTGGTTCCGGCGCGGAGTAGATCAAAGCTCATAGAAAAGATAGAAATGCTGGCGGTCATCGATAGAACTTTTAACAATTCGGGACTTTGACCAGATCGACTACGTCCAAGAGATATATACAAGTAATAAACACAAAGAGCTGTGGTCATTGTACTTGGACCGTAGAACTGTCGAGATGACCCGTGAATCGAGATGTATGTTGTACATCCATGGCTGCGGGGGAGGGCAGAAGAAGCACAGCGTACGGACAAATGGACGCAACCTCAGGCAACCTCGCCAGTCGTAGCAAAGCTCTCAGATGACAGCTTCAGAGTAAACAAGCAGGGAACAAGCAAGAATGAGGAGTTACAAGGGAGGGAGAAGAGGAAGAGACTGGGGGATTTGCACCTGCCTGCATGCTCTTCTACGTCTACGGAGATCATGGGCTTGTCAGGACAGCGAGCCGCAAGACGCAACGGAGACAGATGACTAACACTGAACATCTTCAGCAATACCCGAGAAGCATCCAATCAGCTGTCGCATATCGCTCCCTGTCCGATATCTTGAAGACACGCTCTGGGCTCTCTGTGTTAGCAATGTTTTAGGCATCACCCATTGATTAGTTCAGATTGCATCAAGACTGGTCTAATTGCCCGTTGACCAAGGCAAACAGGCCTATTACTCAGCATGGCTCAATACACTAATCAACGGCGTGAGTTGAGACCAAAGGCACCGTGACACGAGGCCACGTGATCCAACTTGCTGCTTCAAAAGCGTCCTTTTTATGGGAACAGTCATCATTCGAGCCGTAGAAATTCTTCATTGAGCTTGAAAAGCAGACAACAAGCAGCATCGAAATGCGCTGTTGAATGATCCATCATCATCACATTGTCTCTTGTTCCCTTTGCCATGCCAATTCGAAAATCCCTAACGAGAGAAACGGAAGCCAAAAGTCAAAATCAGGTGGCTCGTGCTTCATAGCTCGATTCACCCCGGCCACACTTTTTTGTGTGGGTCACGCACGACTCAGGCGTGTCGGAGCAGCCTGATTGGCCAGAAACCAAGGTCCGCATGTTGGGCTACACTGGGTGCCCCATAGCAACTTGCAAGAGAAGGCTCTTACCTTTCGCGAGCTTGCCAGACTTCGCCTTCGCAATTCGCGACTTTCATCATCTGTTGGAGTCGGGAAACAACGCGGTGCGGCTCCAAGCACTGGCATCGGTGTCTCCAAAGCTTGCGCCGCCCTTCTGGAAATAGCTGTTTTATTCTCGGTTTTCTTTTGGATTTTTTTCACATCCGTCGCGACCGATTCCCGATACACCACAAATTTCCTGGCGCGTAGGGCGACGGTGCCTCGCGCTTTTTTAACCTCTCGATCTTCCTTTCCATCTTGCCACATCGCGACACCCCCCATTCTCGACATCGCCCATCATGTCATTCGGTTTCGGCAGTGGCGGCTTCGGCCAGAACAACAATTCATCGACTTTTGGTGGCTTTGGCTCGACTCCGACCACGAACACAGGTACGTAACGCGGTCGCGCAACTCTCGTTTCCCCCCCCCCTCCCCACTCGTCGCAATTGAGCCTCTTCTATCAACACTATTACGACTTCTCCACGTTTTTTTTTCAAATCAATGCAGTGGCTAATGTCATGCAGGGTTTGGTTCGACCGGCACCACGGCATTTGGCTCGACCTCCAATACCACCGGCGGCGGTCTGTTTGGCGGTGGTGGCGGCGGCTTCGGCTCCGGCAACACCTTTGGCAGCGGCTTTGGCAGCAAACCGGCCTTTGGCACACCC
>Ga0065720_1019014_pt1 | contig 44909 bp, 64 predicted proteins | sample Thericmetagenome_FD_59107 | JGI IMG/M metagenome (GOLD analysis project Ga0065720, IMG submission 59107) | Thermophilic microbial communities from the Joint Bioenergy Institute, California, USA of rice/straw/compost enrichment - eDNA_2 v2... | ecosystem: Engineered > Solid waste > Grass >... | reverse complement strand
GTATTGAAGCATAATATTTACCTGTAGGTGTTTTTGATATTGTTACTGATTTTATTTTACCTTCAAACAATCTATGTTGTTTTATTTTTATCATAGTTTTTACTTTTGGCATTTTAAGATGACCATTTATAATTGCCACTGTACCATTTTGATTGTTGGTTGTATAAGATTGATAACCCTTCTTTTTCTTGAATTTAGGAAAGCCTACTTTTTTATCTCTGAAAAAGTTTTTATATGCTTTTTCTAAATTTATTTGTGCATTAGCAAGAGCAAGACTATCTACTTCCTTTAGAAAAGGAAATTCTTTTTTATACTGTGCAGGTGTATTTTTTAGCATTTTTCCTGTTTGTTTATAATGCTCTATTTTGTCATAAAGCATTTTGTTATATATAAACCTTACACACCCAAATACTTTTGATAGATATTCTTCTTGTTCTTTAGTTGGATATATTCTGTATTTATATGCCTTTAGCAAAATTACACCTCCTTCCCTTGAGATTCTATATATTTTTTTATTACTTCAATTGGTGCTCCACCTGTAGTCAATAAACAATAACTTCTTGACCAAAAATATTCTTTCCACAATTGTTCTTTTATTTTAGTATATTCTTTTTTAATCAATCTTGATGAAGCACTTTTATAAGCATTTATAAATTTTGACAATTCACTATTCGGATGTGCTTTGAACAATATATGAACATGGTCTTTATCATGATTCCACTCTTGTAATGTAATATTATAATTGTCTTGTATTTTTTCAAATATCTCTTTTAGTCTGTTAGATATAATATCATCAATAACTTTTCTTCTATATTTTGTTACTAAAACAAGATGATAATACAACAAGAATACTGAATGGTTATTATTATCCAAAATCATTGATATATCACAACTCCTTCTTCTAATACTGATTAGACAGTATTAGGAAAGAATTGTCAAGCGACATTCATCACCCACTTATAGAAGTGGGCGACTTCTGTCGATGATTAGGTTAAATTCATCATCACACCTTCCATATTTTTTTATTTTAATATACTAAACTAACTATTTTAATATCCCAATACATACTTCAACCGATCACTAACTCCATAATGAAGACAATCTAAAGAAACTTCTCCACTACCTTTATACACACAACGCTCTATATTATGATTAAAAATACGATATACTTCAAAAGTATCCTCTTCAAACCTATCAATAATCATATTCACTCTTATCCCTCCTATCTCATTTTTATAATAAATCATAAACTCAAAAATAGAAATCCTCTTATACTTCCACCCTTTACCTAAATCCTCATGCAAACAAAACTTACTATGTAACTCAAATAACTCCGATAAAATCATAAAATTCCCCCCCCCTCTAATAAAAAACCTTCAAATTCAATGTTTATTTTAGTAAACACCAAAACAAACCCTCAACAACAATCTAATAAAAAATCAAAATCAAATAAATAAAACACTACATAAATAATCATAATTTACCTCTTTTACTATAGTAAACTATCCCTATCCAACAACAAATCAAACACTAAATCAAAATCACAATCAATATAACATAAATCATGAAAAATTACAGTCTTATAATAATCACCACTAGTCAATATCCACCCATGATAAAAACTATCCAATACCATTTCTTCACCACTATCAAATTCTTTTCGAGCTACTATATACAAAAAAACCACACCCTAATAAAAAATCTTACTATATTATTATAAACATATTTATCATATTTAACTCAATTTAAAACAACTTTTTCCACATCTATATATAAAAAATAAAAAGTGTAAAAATAGTGAAATACGGTGTAAATCTAACACTAAATAATAATCAATTTTATGGTGTAAATATAAAACTTTAATGGTGTAAACTAACTCCCTGTCAGCAACCCTCTACTAAATAATATTTTCCGCTCTAGGTGTTATAAGTGTAAAGATCAAAACTCAATATGTTAAAAAATCAAAAGGTGTAAAAAGAACTAACAAAAACTATAACAAACTATATATAAACAAAACTTACTATACTAATATAAAAACAAAAATAAACATAAAAGAAATTATCATAAAATAAATAAACAAAAAAACAATAAGTAAATAAATAAGAAATAAAATATAAAAAGTAATCAAGAAGAAAAAACAAGAATTAAGAATAAAAAAGCAAGAAGTAAAAATTAAGAAGTAAATAAGTAAGAAGTAAAAATTAAGAAGTAAAAAAAACAAGAAATCAAGAATCAAGAATCAAGAAGTAAAAAATCAAAAAACAATAATCAAAAAACAAGAAGTAAATAAGTAAGAAGAAAAAACAAGAAGAAAAAAACAAAAAAACAAGAAATAAAAAATAAATAAATAAAAAAAACAAGAAGTAAATAAGTAAAAATTAAGAAGTAAATAAGTAAAAAACAATAATCAAGAATCAATAATCAAAAAATCAAGAAGTAAAGAAAATCAAGAATCAAGAAGTAAAAAAAAATAAGAAGTAAAAATCAAAAATCAAAAATCAAAAATCAAAAATCAAAAATCAAAAATCAGACTTCTGAGTGTGCGCCGTAAAATTTCCCAGAGAGTTTTTTACACTTTTATTTGAGTAAGTTTTGTTGAGTTTTTGTAAAAAATGAGATTGTTGAAGTAAAAAATTTAAAAAAGAAGTAAAGAGATCGAATAAAAATGAAAAAAGTAAGTAAGATAAAGGAGAGAAAGAGAAGTAAGAGTGAAAAAGTGAAAAAAGTATTCCCGAGCCGCGCTGCTGGGAAAAAAATGTTGTAAAAGTGATAAAAAATGTGATATAATAAAAATATAAATATGGTTAAGCTGTTAACAGATTAAGCTGTTAATGTATTAATATAGATGAAAGTGGTGATTTTGTGGATAAAACTAAAGAATATATAGTTATGTTAGCTAAGTTAATGAATAAAAAGATAATTATTGATAGTGATGAAGATCCTGTTAGTGATTCTTGTATTGTGTATTTTGATGATGTTAAATATAGTTATGATAAAGATTTTATATATGTGCATAATTTTGCATATAGAGATAGAATAAGAAGTAATTATGAGGGTATAAATTTTGAATTGAGTGAAGAAGAGATAAATGAGAAATTGTTTAATTGTAAGTTTCGTTATGAAGTTGATTTTTGTGATGATTATTTTGAGAGATTAAGTAGTATTTTGGGTAAAAAATATAAATTTGAATGTGTTAAAAAAATTGGAGAAGAAAAAAATATTTATTATGTGAATAATGATGTTAATATTGTAGTTTTACCTAGATATTTACGAGTTGTTGTTGAAAAAGGTGATGTAAATAATATAGTGTATTGTTTTAATTTTTGTGAAGATGATAAAATGTATATATATAGTCCAGATGAATTAGTTAGGTATATAGAAGATGTAGTAGTGAAGAAGGTGGTAAATAGTGAGTGTTACTAGAGATTATATATTGATGTTGGGAAGATTGATGGATAAAAAAGTAAAACAGGATAGTAGAGGTAATATAGATGTGTATTTTGATGGAATTATTTATTATTTTGATAATAATTCAAAATATCTGCATAATTTTTATTATACAGATAATTATAATTATGAGGGGATAAATTTTGAATTGAGTGAAGAAGAGATAAATGAGAAATTATTTAATTGTAGATTTCGTAAGATTCATTATGAAGATTTTTATAGAGAATTAAAGAAGGTTTTAGATAGTAGGTATAAGTTGATGGAGAGTATGATAGTTTTGGATGAAAGAGTATATACAGATTATTGTAGTGAGAATATTTTTATTAAATTTGGTCCAACTTATTTAGAAGTGGTGATAAAAGAATCGAAGATTTTATATGTTTTTAATATGTATGATAAGTGTATAGAGTTTATATATACTCCTAGAGAGTTGATAGAATATATAGAGAATGTAGTAATGAAGAGAGTGGTGAAAGATGGATAAAGAAGAATTGATTGAAGAGTTGAAAGTGATATTGGCATTAGATGGATATAGATGTAAAGATAGTGATTGTTATAATAGTTTTAATAAGATTAGTATTTGGGAAAAAAGTGAAAAATTAGTTTTGACTATTTTTTCACCGAATTATTATAGAGAGAATTTTTATGTATGTGATAGAGATATTTTAGTAAATGGTATAATAAGTAAGAAAAAATTAGTGAAGTATACCAGTAGTTATTTTTTTGAATTTGATCGTTTGTTGAGTGAGAGAATGGAGTTTTTGAAATATGATGGTAATAAAAAATCATATAGATATAGAGATTATATAGTAAGTATTGATTTATATTTATCTGTATTTGGGAATGATTTTAATGGGTTTTTTATAGATATAGTGAAAGAAGGTAGTGGTGAATTAGTATATGATTGTATTTTTTATTATAGTTGTTTTTGCACAGTTGAGGAGTTTGTGGAGTATATAAGTAATATTGTAGGGTACGAAGGGAAATAGAGAATGATCTATTTCTTTTTGTTTTAAATTGTGATATAATAAAAATATAAAATAGATGAAGAGGGTGATAAGTAAGTGAGTAAGACTAGAGATTACATAATGATGTTGGGGAAATTGATGGATAAAAAAGTGAAACAGGATAGTAGAGGTAATATAAAAGTGTATTTTGATAGAATTAATTATTATTTTTATAATAATTCAAAATATCTGCATAATTTTTATTATAAAGATAATTATAATTATGAAGTGATAAATTTTGAATTGAGTGAAGAAGAGATAAATGAAAAATTATTTAATTATAAGTTTGATTATAGGGTTGAAAAGCGTGATATGTAATATGATAGATTAAATAATTTATTGAGTGATAAATATAAAGTTGTGTGTTATGATGGAAAAAATGATACAAATAGACGTGAGTATTGTATAGATGGGAAAATTAAGATTTTAGTATATTCTAATTGTGTAGATGTAGTGATTAAAAAGGGTGATGATGAAGAAGAGGCTATATATTATTTTGATACTAACGATGTTAGAATTTTTATATATAGTCCTGAAGAGTTAGTTGAATATATAGAAAATATAGTATGGAGGTGGTGTAATGAAATTAATAATAGATAAGATATATAGTATAGTAGTTATGGTGTGTGAGGAGAAGATAGATGAGAGATTTAGTTGAAGAAATAAGAGTTGTATATAGATTGATGGGATATGCAACTGAAGATGGGATAACGTATGAAGTAGATGAAGCTAGTTATGATATAAGGGATGATGGTATATTTATAGATAGTGTGATGTGTCAAGAGTTTTTTGGTATATTAGATAGAGAAATATTGATGGATAGGTTGTTTAAGTTTTATAGATTTGAGTATTATGATGGTGAGATTTTTTTAAAAGAATTTTTAAAAAGAACTTCAAGAAGATTAGGGTTTAGAAGAAGTATTTTTAAGTCTTTAACTAATAAAGTGTATAGATGTAAATATAGAGATTATAAGTTAGAAATTACGTTTCATGATATCTGTGGGTTTTGTTTAAATATTTATTTGAATAAAGAATTGGTATATTTTTATTGGTTTTTTTGTAGAAGTTTTTATAGTGTAGATGATTTATTTGAGATAGTGAATAAGATTATAAGATATGAAGAGGAATAGAGAATGATCTATTTCTTTTTGTTTTAAATTGTGATATAATAAAAATATAAAATAGATTTGTAATGAAAGTAGAATTAGTTGAATTTGAAATAATTAAGAGTGAAGATATGATAAAAAAAAAGAATTAATTAATGAGATAAAGATGATGTTGATATTGATGGAATATAAAGAGTATTCAAATGATTTTATAGAAGGTGAAGATATGATAAAAAAAGAATTAATTGATGAAATAAAGATGATATTATTGTTGATGGAATATGAGGAGTATTCAAATGATTTTTATATAAAAGGTAAAGAAAATGTGTTAATTAAGTCAGATATTGTTATAATTTCAAGTGGTATTCATTCAGAATACTACTGTTTGGATAATAGAGAAATATTGATTAATAGGTTTTCAAAATTAAATTATAAGTGTGGAGATGCTTCTGATTATTTAAGAAGATTTTTAGATTTATTTTTTAAAGAGAATGTATATTATCAGGATGGATATTATGTATATGATGATTATTTTATAAAGGTTAATGATTCTGATTTTATGTATAGGTTTTCTTTAAGTATAGAATATGGTAATAAAATTTTGTATAGTTGTAGTTTTAATGATGAATATATATATGAGCCTGAGGAATTGATAATGTTGATAAAGAAGATTATTAAATATGAATGATTATTTATGCATTTTTATTATTAAGTGTGATATAATAAAAATATTGGGGGGGTGTGGTAGTGGTGGAGAATGTTAGAGATGATAATAGAGTAGAAGGTTTTATTGATGAAATAGTAATGGTATTGAGATTGATGGGTTATAGTAAGATTGATGGTATAACTTATAGAAAAGATTTAGTAAAGATTAAAATTTTTGGTAGTGGTATTTTGAGGATAGTACATAGTGATAATTTTAATGAATTTTATAAATTAGAATATATAAAAGATAGAAGAGTGATTTTTGATAGAATAATGAGGGGTAATTATAAGAGAGATTATTTTTTTAAATATGTAGATGAGCTTAACGAATTTTTAAATGAGAAGAATTTTGATGTTTTTTATAAAAACGGTGATATTAGTGTATTTTATTATAAGAATTTTAAAATAGTGGTTGGAGTAAATGTATATTTTTCAGCATTTTTTTTAGAAATTCATGATGAGGATGGTCAGTTTATTTATGTAACAGAATTTAAAGATATATATTTTTATGATGTTGAAGAATTGATAGATTTGATAAAGAGATTAATAAATTATGATCAGGGTGAAGATGATTGATAATAGAGAAGTAAGTGTAAGAATTTAATTAGATGATATTGAGGTTGTGGGAAGTAGTATTATGAGTATTGATTATAGAGATATATTAGATGAAGTACATATGATATTAAAACTTATGGGATATGTTAGAGTTGATGAAGAAAAATTTATTAAATATATTGACGAAGTAAATACAGAATATAGATTATTTTATGATACTAATTCTGTAGAAATATGCAGTTTTGAATTTTATGAATATTTTTGTAATGTTCCAAGAGAAATATTGATTGATAGATTTAATAGAGGTAAAGAATATTATAGGGTTCATACTATAGATTACTATAATACAATTTTTAATTTTTTAAAGAAAGAATGTTTTGAGTTAGTTGATGTAAATTTAACAAGTAAAAAATATAAGTATAAAGATTATATTATACAATTTACAATTGATACTGAGTTTACTTTACAGATAATGTTAGATAGTAAAAAAATATATATATGTGAAATTGATGAATTTTGGTATTGTGGTTATAGAGAGTTTGTAAAAATTATAAAGGAGATTATTAATTATGATGGATAAAGAAGATTTTTTAACTGTGTGTAAATTATCTGGAGCAGTAATTGAAAAACCTGGATATTCCGCAGGATATTATATTAATTGTATGAATGCTGTTATACATATATATAAAGATAGACCTTATTATATTGTTGTTAGTTATCATTCAAATTCAGAGGAAAAATTTATTGATGGTATAGAAAACATATATGAATTAATATATAATAGAGTATTTAATAATTATAAAGTTAAAGAAGTAAATAATATTGAAGAATATAGAGATAATTTGATTTATTTATTAAGTAAGAAATATGTAGATTTGAAAATACTTGAAGAAGTAGATGTGTTATCTAGTATGATAGTTGGAGTTGATGGATTTCGTATAGATTTGAATAAAGATTGGTCTATTTATTTAGAAAATAATAGAGAATATTTAAGTATTGAATTAAAGAAAAAATATCAATTGAAGTATAGTTATTATATAGAAGATAATGTTGCAGTTTTAAGTGAAAAAGAATTAGTAGATTTTATAGATAAGATTATTAGTGAAATAGAATAATGGTGGAGAATTAAATGAATAGATTAGATTTTTTAACTATTTGTAAATTGTTTGGTTATAAAAATACAAATGATAGTCATATAGTTGTTGATGTTAGTGATAACATGAAAATTTATTTAAGTAAACATAGTGATATAATTGTTTTTCATTATTTATTGGAAAATAAATGTTTAATAGAAGAAGTAATTAATATGAGTTATTTTGTTGATAGTTATGATATGATATGTGATAGGTTTAATAAACAAATTATAGAGGTTGGTTCTTATTTTGAGTTTAGAGATAATTTTATTAATTTGTTAAGAGAAAAAGTTGAAGATATTAGTATAATGTTTGAATATCCAAATGAAGTTATTATTGATATTGAAAATATTAGAATAAATATTTTATGTATTGAGAATGGAATAAAGTTTGATTTATATGTAGATGGTAATTTTATATATTTTTATTTTTTAGAATTTAGTACTATTTTTAATGAGAAAGAATTATGTAATTTTATAATTGATATGATATATACATTGAAGGTGAAAGATTATGATGAAAGAAATACTCAAAAAAGTTAGATAAAGTATGTAGATTAGTTGGTTAAAATTATGAAGAAGTAATTTTAGCATCTAAATTTTTTATTAAGAATTATTTTTTCTTTTTGATGGATATGTTTGATACTTTAGAAGTATCATATTATAAAGAAAATAAAGAGATTTTTTTAGAGTGTTTTAATAATAAAGAATATATTTTTATGTTGCTTGATAAAGTAAGATATTATGAGATTAAGTATATAGATTGAGATGTATTTAGAGAAAAGTTTTTTGATTTAATGAATAAAGATTTTGGTAAGATGAAAACAAATGAATATTGTTATAAAGATTATATGATTTAAATTAATTTTCATTGGTCTTTTCATTTGAATTTATATTTTAAAAATGAAAAAATTTATGAATATTGTTTTAATTATTATACTATTTATAATGAAGAAGAGTTAGTGAATTTCATAAAGACGATTATAGAATATGAGATGTAGTAAGAAGTTTTTATGTGAGAAGTTTTATATATTTATAAAAGTTATTAGAAATAAAAAGGTTGTTGAAAAAATAATAAAAATTGTATCCTTTTTTTTTATATGTTGATATAATATATATATAAATAAAGAGGAGAAGAATATGGTGTTTAATATAAAAGAATATATTATTATGATAAGTAAATTAATGGGGTTGAATATTGTTGAGAATGATGATAGAATAGATATTACGTTTGAAAACATACTTTATACATATAGTTATGAAGAAAATAAATATACTCATTTTTTTCATTATGTAGGAAATAGTAGTAATTATGAGGGTGTTGATTTTGAATTAATTGAAGAAGATATATATAATAAATTTTTTAATATTAAAGTTAAACCAAAGTGCGATAATTTTATGAATGAATTGATTAGACTTTTGGGAGATTTGTATGTATTAGATGTAAATAATAGAATTTTTTATGCTAAAAATCACATTATATATGTTTATAGTGATTCATTAACAGTATTTTTTGATAGTATAGATGATAAAAATATAGTATATTATTGTAATTATAGTGAGAATACTTTATATACTCCCGAGGAGCTAGTTGATTACATTGATAATGTAGTGACAAAAAGGAGAAGAGTGGAAAAATGAATAGTAAGATAGAAGAATTGTTGGTATGTGCAAAAATGATAGGATATACAGTAGAATGTTATTCTAATGATTTAAGTGAATTTTCCAAAAGACATCATATATATATTACTAATAATTTTCATAGGTTAGAATTTCGTATATTTGAAGAAAAAGATAACGTAGCATATTATTATATTTATTTTTTTAGAAGAGAATTGTTTGAAAATTTTTATCATAAAGATATAGATTTTATTTTGCAGAAAATAAGATATAGATTATTTAATTTAAATGTATTAAAGAGTTTTAATATTGATGATTTTAAAATGAAATTAGTGCAAGAAGGGTTTAATGAATTATTTGATAATTGTTTTAAATTGAATCAAAATTTGATAGTTCACATTGATTATGATAGTATAAGAAAAAAATATTTTATAAAAGTTACTTCTTCAAAGAATAAATTTTATAAAATTGTTTTTAGTAATGTAGGTTGTTATGATTTAGATAGTGCGATAAGTGAAGTTAATTATTTGAATAGTTGAATTAGAAAGAAGTTGATATTATGAATACTACTTCTGAATTAACTAACTTAGATTTTGTTTTATGTATTGGTAAATTAAATGGTTATCGTGAAAGTAATGATGATAGATTTATTAGAATTAGAGTTAGTAAGAATGTTTGTTTTTATAGATATTATGAAAATTGTCATAGTTTGGGATTTAATTATGCTATATATTATTATGATTTATGTAAAGAAATGTATAATTTTGAATAAAAATTAGATAGATTGAATGAAAAATTTTTTGAAAAAAATGTAAATAAAGTAAATAAAGATGTTTTTTTTGACAATTTTGTTTCTTATATTAGTAAAACAATGAAAAGAAAATTGTTTTTATTATTTAAAAGTGAAAATAACACTTACACTGTTAGATTTAAAGGGTTTAAGATTAAGATTAATGTATCTATATATGATTTTAATGTTAGTATTGTTAAAAGAAATAAATTATATTATAGATATGAATTTTTTATGTTTAGTGTATATAATGAAAAAGAGCTTTATGAAGAAGTAATAAGAGTAATAAATTTTTTAAATAAAGACAATAATTAATGTTGTTTGAAATATGAGGAGATAAATAATGAAAGAAGATATTGTTTATATTTTAGCGTTGATGGGATATAATTTTGTGAAACAGAAAGATGAAGATTATAAATATTTTTGTCCATTTAATGGTTCAATAGAAGTAACAGATGATTATTTTTATGTTTATTCGGGTTTATTTGATGAAATATTATTTTTTAATGAAATGAGTGTTAGTGAAGTTATTTTTGAGATTGAAAATAGATTGAATTTATTAAAATCATCAATTTTAGTAACGTTAGATTATCATTCTAAGAGAACATTATTTAAGCAGTTGTTAAATCTGATGTTAACAACTGCTAGTGTTGAAACGATGTTAAATGATAAAGTGATTTTTAAATCAAATGGTTATGATATTAATTTAACATTTTTTGATATTGATAGAATGATAGGATTTTATATTATAGTTGAAAAAGATGAAGAAAAGATTTATAGATTAAATATATATGATGGAACTTTGATGGATGGAGAAGATATACACAAGACAATAAAAAAAATAGTAGAGAAAGGTAAATAAATGAAGAATTCAATTATTGATTATATAGAAGTAGTATGTAAGTTTAATAATATAGATTATGAGAAAAAAGAGCCAAATATGATAATTATAAATAATGATTGTATTGATATTTTCATAGATGATAAATATATAGCTATTGATTATACAGTATTTGGAGAAACAATAGAAAGATTTTATTGTTTAGAATATATAGGAGAACAAACTATAAAAGAATTGCTTAATGAAAGAATTATTTTTGAATTGAATTCTGATTATATGTCACTAGAAGATTTATATGATAAATTTAATAATTATATAGATTCTTTACCGGAATATCAGCGTAAAAAAATAAAATTAAAAAGTTATAATTGTGATGATTTTATATTAGGATTGAGATTTGAGATATATGAAAAAAATAAGAGATTATATAGTTTGTTTTTTAATATTAAATGTTATATGAAAATTAACAATATATTTAATGGTATTGATAAAATATTAAAAATAAATAATGAAGAAGAACATTTTGTAAATAAAGATGATGTTTTTAATTTCTTTTAATTTTATTTAAGATTTATAATTAAGTAATTATTATTTAATGGAGAATTTATTATGTTTGAAAATAAAGAAGCTGAAGAATTATATGAAATTTTTCAAGTATCTTGCAGATTATTAAATGTAAAGTATGAAATTGGAGAATATAATTCATGTAGTATAAATACTTTTGTTATATCTAATAATGATATAAGTTTAATTAAATCAAACACTTATAATCTTAAGATACATTATAATTTATCAAATACTTTTTTGTTAACTTCTTATGATATTAAAAATCAGTTGATTGTAAGTGAAGTGTTATATGATTGTTTATTGAATCAAGAGTATTTTAAGTGTGATATGCAATATGGAATTGATTTTTTTATAAAATGTTTTGATGATAGTTGGGATAGAAATCTTTTTGGAAAACATTTTTCTTTTTCAAAGCAAGATATAGTAGTTAAAATTGAATATAAGGGAATAAATTCTATAAGTGTTGAAGTGAAGCAAAAAGATAATGTTATTATTCAGTATAAATATAATAAAAAATACACTCCATTTTTACCTACTCCAAAATACTTGTTTGAAATTATTAATAAACATTTAGTTTAATAATGTTAAAAAAGAGAGATGTTATGTATATTATTTTATGTAAAGTAATTATACAGAAGGGGGTTGTTCTTGTGAAAAAAATTAAGACTAAATCAGATGTATTGAGTTTTTTATATAATTTTGAGAAATTTGCTGAAAATGAAGGTCAAGGAAGATATTTGTTAATATTTCCAAAAGATCAAGAAAATGAACAAGATTTAATTATCTATAAAGAACAAGAAACATGGTCTATAATAGAGAATCAAGAAATAGCACCTGGTATATTTGCTGTAGAAAAAGTTAGTTTAAGGCAATTAGTTGATAAAATATATAAATATAAAGAAAAAGTAAATATATTGTATGAAACTAATGTCGTATAAAAGAGGTTAAATTACCTCTTTTTTATTTACAATTTTATAAAAATATAATATATTTATTATATGGATATTTGCTTAATCTTGATTGTTTTGGAGAAAAAATATGAATAAAGAATTAATTGAAGAATTAGTTGAAGAAATAGAAAGATTTGTTGTTTGTAAGAAATTTATGAATGGTGTTCCTTCGGTTGAGAAAGGGCATCAATATTTAAAAATCATGTGGAATGATAAATTTTATATTAATATGGAATTGCATACAAATCATTTTTATTTAGATATTTTTTTAGATAAACAAGAAGATAGTGATTTTTTATCTAATTTTATTAAATTATATGATCAATTTTTAAACAATGGATATATAGTTACAAAAGAAGAAAAAACAGCATATATTAGATTCAAATATAAATTTGAATCTAATATTCACATAATAAATTTATTTATCAGTTTGAGGTGAAGAAATGAAAGTAAATATTTTTATGGATGATTTAAGACCATGTTATAAAGGATGGTTATTAGCTAGAACAACATCTGAATGTTTAGAATTATTAGAAAAACATAAGGGGAATGTTCATATATTATCTTTAGATCATGATATGACCGAAAATGATAATGATGGTTATTGGTTAGTTAAAGAAATAGTAAATAGAGGTTTATATGCTGATAAAGTATTTTTCCACACAGCTAACCCAGTAGGTAGAGAAAACATGTATCATTATTTAAAGAATGCTATAAAATATGGAGTTGTTCCTGAAATGAAAGTGTATGGAGGTCCTGTTCCATTTGAAACTGATTTAACAGAAGGAGATTATGTGCCTTGGGAATAAAAAATTTACTATAGTAAACATGCACACGTAAAATTTACTATAGTAAACACACATGAATATACTAGTGTATACACATATACATGAGCGTATACATGAGGGTGTGTATAACAAATGTATACATGTGTATACATGCATTTGAATAATATGTATTTTATATTAAACTTAAATATATAATTTTATTAAAACTGTACGTATATAATTATTTAATTGCTGGAATAATACTAAATGTTATATTCACACAAACATATATATACTTATATAACATATAAATTTAATAATAAGAAATAGTTTTGTTAAATTAATAAATTATACACAAAAAACATACAGATTTATTGTATCTGTATGTTTTTTTTGTATTTAGAAGAATGATGATTTTATTTATAACTATTTATAACTATTTATAAAATAACAAAAAAGAGATAAAATCTATTTTGTATTGAAATAAAAAATAAATATAAGTTGAGATATATAAATAAAATTATAATTAAAAAATAATATAAAACTCAATCATAAAACCAAATAGATAAAAGTTATTAAATATTGTTAGATGTATAAATTATAATTGTTTTTTATAAATATTGATAATTAATATAAATAAAAGATTGTTTTGATTTTAATTTATGCAATAACAAATGATGATTAAAGATTAAGATATAGATATGTTGTTTTTATATAAAAAATTATATTGAATTTAATTATAACGAGTTTGATATTTGAAATTGATTGATGATATAATAAATAATAAAATTAATTAGTTGACATAAAAAATAAAATTATAAATAAATAATTATATATCATGACAAGATATATAGATTGAATAATGAAAATTTTTGTGACATGTAGAATAATTTAATCTAGTGTTGTACTTAAGTTTTCATAATCAGAGATTTGTACTAAAGTAAGCAGTACTTTAGTACAGAAGTCAAAAAGTCAAAAAGTCAAAATTGACTTTGACTTTGAATTTGACAATACTTAAGTAAATAATAAAATAGTTAAAAATGTACATATATATCTATTATAACATAAATTTATATCGTTGTAAATAATTATTAATAAAATTTTCAATTGGTAAATTATGTATTTACATTTGTTAAAGATGATGATATAATAATAATATAATACATAAGGAGGCTACTACCAGATGACAGACTTGAGTCTTAAGAGAGAAATTGACGAAAAAATTGAAGAAGTTGACTTATTTCTTAATGGGATCGTAAATGTTCAAAAAATTAGTGGAAGCGAAGTAGTTTGTAAAATTGATAAGGTAAATGTTAATGAGTGGCATGTTAGTTTGACAGATAAATTCTCAAGTTTGTTAAGTGAGAATTGTTTAGTTATAAGGTACGATAATTCTATTACTGTTCAAATTAATGCCTCTGTAGTTGGTAATTTTGACTCTGTTTTTGAGTTTAAAAAAACTGACTCAGTTAAATATCCTCTTGTATTAGAAGTTGATGATTATATGAATTTGTCATCTATCATTAACGAAATCATTTTAAGTTTTTAAAATGAATTAATTAAAATACCTCCTACTACAGTAGGAGGTATTTTAATGCTTGAAATAAGACATCCGTCGTTTGACAAAAGATTATTTTCCAAAATGATAGAAGTTTTAGATAGTATTTATATGATGTATAAATTTCAAAGTAAAGATATTAAATATTATGTTGATTTCCATTCATCAAATGCAGAAGGATATTTATATAAAGTGGCTTTAGTAAATTCCGAAACTAAAAAAGGAATAGTTATGTATGTTTATGAAAATCAGTCACTTAAGTATAAGGGTTATATTGTGTTAAAGTTACTTCGTGAAAAAAATAGTCAATATCAAATTAAGAATAAAGTAAAAGAGTATAGTGATAAAATTATATTTAAACAAGATAGAGAAAAGCAATACATTAATGTTGCAATATTTATAAAAGATTATAATGATTTGTATAGAATTTATACAATTTTTAATGATGAAATAATGTGATAATATATATTTATTAAATTAAAAAAATGGAGGGAGTGGTAATGAGCAAGTTGAATGATGAAATAATTTCATTTTTTGAAACATTTAAAGTATCATATACTCTGATGGGAAGAAAAGATATTTCAGTATTAATTAATAAATCAATTAAAAATATTGTTTTGATTAGATTTATATTATCTAGCAAAAAATCAAACGATATTTTAGCTATTGAAATAAGAATAGATGGAAATAAAGTAAATATGATATTTAATATACAAAATAAATTAGATTCATTATCAAATGATATAGATAAGTTAAAAAAGAAACATAAAGTTACAGTATTGGGTTCTAAGATAAAAGTAGAAACATTTAGTATTCATATTAAAGATATTCAAAATGTTTTTTTGATATTAGAAAAATATTGTTTATTTTAGTAGCATTTTGTGATATAATTAAAATATAATGTATGGATTATGATTTGATAATTATTGAAGCTGGTCCTGGTGGTATGACAGCCGCTCTATATGTTGCAAGAGCAAATTTAAATGTGTTGATTCTTGATAAGGGAATTTATGATGAGCAGATGATGAATACATCTGAGATTGAAAACTATCCTGGTGTTTCTCTTATTGAAGGGTACAGCTATTGGGGGGATTGTATGTAGTTGGTGATATTAGAAGAGATTCAGTTAGACAAATAGTAGCAGCTGTTGGAGATGGATGTATAGTTTCAATTAAAGCTCAAAATTATATTGAAAATATGTAATATTATAGCCGTTAAATTATTATATATATACTATATATGAAAAGGGAGTGTATGTAATGTCAAGATTGAAGAAGACTGCTTCTAATGAGTTAGAATTAATTTTTGAAGATGTGAAAACAGCTTTTAGAAACATGCAAAAAAGAACTGGAGAATGGGCAATAAGAGATATTGTTACTAGATTGACCAGTTTTGGATTTTATGAAGGACAAGTTATGGTATCAGTAGATCCTGATGGAGCTAAGTTGATATTAGAACAAATGATTATGGATGTAGAAAATATCAAGGACGATGAAGAGTCGTTGTATGAAATTTACGATGTAGTGTATAATTTTGTTTAAGAGAACCTGTTTTGGTTCTCTTTTTATATTAAAAAGAATGTACTTATTTCATATTATATTGAACGGAGTGAAGAAATGATTTGATTTATAATATTGATTTACTTATTAATTGGATTAATTACAAAACCATATAATACAAGAATGTTTACAGGAATTTGCGTCCATATTTTTTGGGCTCCAATAATGTTGATATTATGAATTATTATTATTTATTCAACAATAACAAGAAAAACTATGTTTTAATAAGAGGTGATGATAATTGATTTAGATCATTATTGCGATTGTGTATTTAGCAATAGGGTTGTATTATAAACCTTATAGCGTGTTTTCTCCTATTGGGGAGTAGTTGCTCATATTTTGTGGTTACCAGCACTTTTGTTTGTGCTTGGTATAGTGATATATTCAAAGATAACTAAACGAAGTATTTTATAGGGAGATAATAATGAATAATAGATACGACACTCTAATTTGTGGTGCGGGACCCGCAGGAATTTTTGCGGCGTATGAATTTTATTTGAAAGATCCAAGTAGAAAAGTTTTGTTGATTGATAAAGGATTAGATATTTCGAGAAGAAGATGTCCAATATTAGAGAAGAAAGTTAATTTATGCCCTCCAGCTGTGGGTAAAAAAGAATTTGCTGGATGTTTACCAGCATGCTCAATTACAAATGGTTTTGGTGGAGCTGGAGCATATAGTGATGGAAAATTTAATATAACAACTGAATTTGGCGGAAATATGACAGATTATCTTGATAATTCTGTTGTTTTAGATTTGATCAATTATGTTGATAAAATTAATCTTCAACATGGTGCGACAATTAGAATTACAAATCCAACCACAGAAAAAATAGAAGAAATTGAACAAAGAGGGTATGCTGCTGGACTCAAGTTGTTACGTGCTAAAGTAAGACATTTGGGTACAGAACAAAATTTAGAAATTCTTAAATCTATACGTGAATTTTTAGATGATAAAATTGATTTTAAATTCAAAACTGAAGTAACAGATATTATTGTTAAAAATAATAAAATAGCTGGAGTATATACATTAAAAGAAGAGTATTATGCTGATACTGTTATTATTGTGCCAGGACGTGATGGTTCTACCTGGTTATCTGATATTTTGAAAAAACATGATATTAAGATGTTTAATAATAAAGTTGATATTGGTGTTCGAGTTGAAACAAGTAATGTAGTAATGAAAGAAATTAATGAACATTTGTATGAAGGAAAATTTATTTTTAATACTTCAGTAGGAACTCAAGTAAGAACTTTTTGTAGCAATCCTAGTGGACATGTAGTTGTTGAAAATCATAGTGGTGTAATGTGTGCGAATGGACATGCGTTTAAAGATCCAGAACTTGGTTCTCAAAATACAAATTTTGCTTTACTGGTATCTCATACTTTTACTGAACCTTTTAATAAACCTAATGAATATGCAAAAGAAATTTGTAAACGAGCTAATGATTTGTCTAATGGAGGAATTATTATTCAAAAATTAGGTGATATTAAAAAGGGAAGACGTTCAACACAAAAAAGAATTAAAGAAGGATTTATTGAACCTACGTTAAAAGAAGCAGTTCCTGGAGATTTAGGTTTAGTTTTACCTTATAATACAATGAAAAGTTTAGTTGAGATGATTGAGGCTTTAGATAAAGTTACTCCAGGTATAAACAGCGATCATACGTTATTTTACGGTGTAGAAGCTAAGTTTTATTCTGCAAGGCCTGAAATTAATTCTAATTTTGAAACAAAGATAGATGGTTTATATGTGGGAGGCGATGGAGCTGGTATTACACGAGGGTTAGCCCAAGCATCCGCGTGTGGTGTACACATAGCTAGAAGTATAATTGAAAAAGATAAAAATAATTAAATTATTAAACCACTTCTTAATGTTAATCAATATAAGAAGTGGTTTTTATTTGCTGTTTACAAAAAACAAATAATGTAATATAATAAATATATAAAATGAAGGTAGGGATGATAAAATAATGAATTATAAACAATATGTTAAAAGAACATGTTCAACATTTAAAAAAAGAAGATAGATTAAAAAATATTGAAAAAGTTTCATTAGCAGTGCAGAATTTTATTGATGATATTGATTGTTACAAGACAATATGTTTCCTTAAAGGAAATAAGGTTGATGAATTTCCTAACAATGATGTACCTTCTCCAATTAAACAATATTTTTTTGGTCCAAGATTAGTTAAAATAGTTATAAATTGTCATGAAAATGATGTTTGGTTTTCTTTTTTTATGGTAAAAGTGTAAGAAGATCTAAAGATACAGAAGAAATAAAATTATTATTTAGTGAATTCGCTAAATATTTATAATGGGTGAGTTTATGGATAATGAAGAATTATTAAATGAAATAAATAATGAAGAAATGATAGATATACTATTAACAACATCAAAAATAATGGGTGTTAATTGTATAGTTGATGATAAAAAAAAATTTATTATGTTAATATGGAGTGGAGATCATGTTAGTATATTTTTTTCTGTGTCTAAAATTAGTGATTATGCTAATGTAAATTTAAGTTTATATAAAGGAAATGTGTTTCATTATAATCTTGATCAAAATATATCAACAAGAAATGGAAATACTAGAAAAGAAATTTTAAATAATACATTAAGGTTATTGGGAGAATATTTTAATTATTTGAATTAATGGAGGTAATTATTATGGCTAAATCTAAAGAAAGAAAAAGAAGAGATAAATTAAAAAGAAATGGATTGTTTGACCCGTCATTAATGAGACTTGATTGGGGAGTTAGAGATGGTGTAACTAGAAAGACTCCAACAAAGAAAGAAAAAATGTATAAAATTGAAAGAAAATATAAAAGAGGTGATATATATGAGTAAAAACTTAATAACTTTTCATTTTGAACTAATTAATTTAGGATAAAATGAAAAGTTATTAAGAGGTGAAAATTGATGTCAAATAATAAAATAAAAGATTTAATAGATCAAGTATTGGTTATGGATAAATTTATGAAATCCGAAGATAACACTATTTTGTATTCAGAAAATGAATGTTTATATTTTAGAAAAAATACATATAGAATTAAATTAAATTTTGATATACCTTATAAATTAGAAATGTATTTTTTAAGTACTATTGTATCGATTTTTTCACTAAATGAAAATTATTTATGTAATAAATTTATTGAATTTATAAATACTCCATATGAAAATTTTAATGATTTTAAAGATACTAAATCAGAAATATTTAAATATCTTAAAAGTAAATATGATATGACAGATAATTCACAATTTTATCAAAAAGGCGAATTATATATTTTTCATAAAGATAATATTGATATAGAATTTAGTTTATTGAAAAGTGGAGATATAAATATTAGTGTATTTGTAAATTGTTCAATTCGTTTGATATTATCTTTCAAGAATGAATTTAATGTTTATACAGATTATTTAATTAATTTTATAGATGATGCAGTAAGTAATTATATTTAAATATGAAGAGTAAATATATATAATAGTGTTGTTATAATTTTAATGATTATAATAACGCTATTTTATTTTATTAAACAAATGAGAAAGTGGGGTGAAATTATGAGTAATGTTTATCATGCAATTTTTGGTGGACTAAAAGAAGCAGAGTCTTTATATAAAAAGATTTCTTTATTAGAAAAAAAGAAAGAAGTAATGACGTTAACTGAAGAAGAAGAGAAAAAAAGAATAAAATTAACCATAGATTATTTTGTGAAATGTGAAAAAATTATAAGTGAATTAGTGAATAAATTTTTAGAACAAATTATGGATAGTGATTCAAGAAAGTTTTTATATAATATACAAAAATATCTTCATTGGGATGGAAAACTTTTACTAGACACAGAAAAAGCTGAAAATTTAATAATATCAATTAATAATTTATCAAGTGATGAATTAGAAGAAGTAAAGAATGATTTAATTAAATTGCATGCTAGTGTTATGAAAAATTTAAATGAAGTAATAGAAGATGAGAATAATTATATCATATTTGATAATTTTGGTAAATTGATAAATAGTAAATTTGATAATGGGGTATATAGTTTTATTTATTATGTAGATAGTATTTATAGAGATTTATCTGATATATTGGGTGTTGAATTAGATGAAGTTATTATAGAGGAGGTAGAATAATGAAAAGGTTAAGAAAATTTTCTGAAGAATTACCTAAAAATGATGAAATGTTAAAACAAGATGCTCAATTAGATGTTGAAGGTGCAAAAGTTGCTGTTAGAGCTATAAATAATAGTGTCGATGAAATATATGATTTATATAAGAAATTATTTTTACAATTGAATTCTTTATATGAAGAATATCCTAGTTTATATGATGAAATTAAGAAAATAGTAAGATTTCCTACTGAAGACGATGCGCAAGATATAGTGAATATGAAAGAAGATTTAGAATTTATATCTACTCATTATGAAGATACGGAATATTTATCACAAATTATTGATATATTTAAAGATAAGGTTGATTAGTAATCAGCCTTTTTATTTACATTTAGCATTACATATGATATAATATAAATATATTATATTGAGAAAAGGGTGCTAAAATATGCAAAGGGAATATGAATGGGAAAATCTTCCTCTTATAAAAATAACGAATAAAGATAAAGAATTAGCACGTATGATTTTGAGCGGAATTAATAAAGAAGAAAAATCTACGCGCGGTTTTTTATTTTATAATGTTATTGAAGAAGATTTTATTATGAAAGATAATTATGTGAAATTTTTAGAACTTCTTGATCGCTATTTGAAAGATCATTGGAATATTTCAAATTGGGATGAAGAGGTAAAATCTTTGACTAAAGAAGATCTTGAATGGTATCCTCATTTGAGTGCTTATAAATATATGAGTCAAAGAAAGAGCAAAATTGAAAAAATAGCATAGTTCTGTTATTAAATAAGTTTTAATTATTATTTTCTATAATAGTTAAAACTTATTTAGTTTAGGAGGAAATACAATGAATGAAATAATTAGACAAGCTGCAGATTTAGGAGAAATGAATATTCCAGAAGAAATTTTGAATCAAGTTACTCCTTTACCTTTACAGTTGTTATACTGGAGAGAAGCAGCTACTAACGCAGAAAATACAACCGTAGAAATTTGGAGAACAACAGATAATAATTTTGTTGTATTTTCCGGTTATTATGATGGACAATGGAATCCAAATAACGTTCAAGTGGTATCTAGTGAGAGTGGAGATAATTACTTTGATCAATTAACAAATGCTATGAAAACAGTAAGAGTAAATTATATGTTTGATGGTGTTCCTAAAGCTCCACAAGAGCCCCAAGAATTATTTGCTAATAAAAAAATGAAAAGATTAATTAGAAAAGTATAAAAAGACAAATTTTATTTCAATTTTATTTAATTTATGATAAAATTATAATAAAAGATAAATTATTTGAAAAATAATTTAATTTAAGCACAAAAAGATTATTATTTAATAATGTATTTTTGTAGAGAAAGATATAAAAAATATTGAATAATGATTAAGTCGAAGAAGTAAGAGATGTATTGCATCTCTTATTTATTTTTATTTTTATATTTATTATTTATATTTTATATTTTATAGATGTAGTCTTTGAATAATAAATTAAGTTGTTAATGAATGATGTAAATTTATTTATTATTGAATAAATCAAAAACAAAGGAGAAAATAATATGTCTTACAGTAGAGATGTTTACAAAGTTGATATTGCAAATATGGTTTATGTAAATGAATTACTTGATAAAATTCAAGATTGGGATAAAGTTTTAATTAAAAGACATGTTAAATTTGTAGAAGCTTATTTAGATAATAATAAAAATTTAGAAGCAGCTGGAAGAAAATTTTATTTTACAAAGCAAGATATGTTGAGAATTTTCTGGAGAATACAAAAACAATTACATGAAGAATATCAAAAAAGATTGAAGAAAAAAGAAGCAGAAAGAAAAAGAATTATTATTAGCCGCCAAGATGTTATTTTATAAAATATATTTACATTTTAATAATGATATGATATAATATAAATATCACTCTTAAGAGGAGGTATTTATATGTTTCGAAACGTTAAAAATAAAGAATTACCTTTTGTGGGCAGAACTATTAATAATTGGTTTAAATATAGAAGATATATTAAACAATATCAGGGTGTTAGAGATGATTTAGTTGATGAATTACTTAATTTGGTTAAAAGAATAGGTTTTAATAATGGTGTAGAAAGATTTGAGTTATATTTAGGTTGGGAGCAATTTAAAATTCGTCAAGCAAAAGAAGAACAATTAAAGAAAATGTCTGCTCCTAAAACTAAAATTGAACAAGTAGTAGAAGAAATGAATAAAATGAAGCAAGCTGAAGATAAGGTTAAAAATTACAAATGGGACCCATATTGGAAACCTTCAGTAAGTGATATGTTAAATAGCGATCATGTTATATTTTATAATAAAATTATTTCTCCTGATATGTATTTAAAGATATATCATGTTCCAGAAAAATTAGCTTATGTTGGTATTTCTGTCGTTCCAGGATGTAAGCCAGAAATGGTAATATCAGATTCTCTAGCAGAAGTGATAAGAAAATTAGAACCTTTATTTGATTCTTTATCAAGAGATGTAAAGATTAAAAAAGAAAAAAGTTCATCTAATTCATCAAAGTCTGTTAATATAGATCACGTAAAAAAAGCTATGGGAGTAGATGAACAAAAAAATAACAATAACATTAATAATATTGATGATGCATTAGATGATATTTTTTAAGGATATGTTAATATGCTAGCAATTGTACCAGGAAGTTTTGATTCAATTACTTTTGGACATTTAGATATTATTAAAAGAACTGCAACTCTTTATGATAAAGTTATTGTAGTTGTTATGAATAATGCGAAGAAAAATTCTTTATTTACAGCGGAAGAAAAAGTTAAACTTATTAATGAATCCATAAAAGATTTAGGTTTTGATAATATTGAGGTTACTAGTTATTTAGGTTTGTTATCAGATTTTGTAAAATCTCAAGAAACAGAAAAGAAAATTGTAGTAAAAGGTTTGAGAACAGTTTCTGATTATGAATATGAAGTTCAAATGGTTTTGTTAAATAAAGATCTTAGTACAGAAACATCTTTTGTTATTACTAGTCCAGAATATTCTCATGTTAGTTCTAGTATGGTAAAAGAATTAGTTGGTTATGATGGTGACGCTTCTAATTATGCTCCAAAAGAAGTTATTAAAGCTGTTAAAGATAAAATTAAATATCTATCAAATATAGATATTTAAAAATAAAACAGGTGATAATATCACCTGTTTGCATTTCTCAACATATTTGATAGAAGTGAATTACCTTCTATTGGTATAGTTGTTTTTGGTTTAGAGACAGGTTGTTCAGCCTGTTCTTTTTTTATTTCTTCTTTTTGCGTATATTGATTTTGTTGAGAGATTGGAAATGAATTATTTATATAATTTTTACTAATTGATTCCCAAACTTTACTTGTAATTTCAGCAGTTAATTTTTCAATATCTATATTTTGTTGAGTTTGTTGTTTTGTTTCTTCTTTCTGATTTAATGTTGCGAATCCTTTTTCCATTAAAAATCTAATAGCTTCACTATGATTTGGTCTGTTTTTTTTATCTCTATATGATTCTATAAAATCTATTAATTCTTTATGATTTGCTTCATCAAATCGAACAGCTTTAAGCATTATTATCTACCTGTTTTTGAGCATTTTGTAGAAGTAGACCATATTTATAGTAGCCATTAGAGTTACAAAATTCTGCATTTTCCATTAGTGAAGATTCAACAATATTTCTTAAAAGTTTTTCTGCGAATTCATAAATGATTTCAGATCCTCCACCAGTAAAAATGATGTGATTTACAGCTCCAAGTTGGTCATTTGATATAGTATGGAGGTTTTCTATAATATCTTCAGCAAAAGGTTTTGCGGCTTTTGTAATAATATGATCTATATCATAAGTTCTTGTATTATGCATAAAAGAACGTTCACGAACTATTTGGTCTAAATCTTTAAGTTCTTTTTTAATACTGAATTCTTCCATAATAAGACGAAGAATTTCTTGATGAATTGTATTTACTCCTTTATTAAATTGGTCTGATAAAGGTTCAATGTATCTTCCATTTTCCATTGTAACAATATCGGTAGTTCTATATCCAATATCAACCACCATTACTGTTCCGCCTACAATAGCCGCTCTTTCTGGTATAATTTCTCCGTTGTTATCAAGAACAAAGTCGTAAAAAGCACCTTCACCTTGTGAAATAATCTTAATTGCTCCAATATGGAATTTTTTATTAACGGTAACATCTCCATAATTCATTTTGAATTCAAAAGGTTTTCCATTATTATAGATCATTCTTTCTAGAGCTTCAGATTCATTTCTGAATTCAAGAACTGGAAGTCCAGTAATAATATCAAATTCAGCTTCTTCTTGATACATATCAGTTAGAAGAGCAAGTGAAGTCAAAAATTTAACTTTGTTATGAATGTCATCGGATTTGCTTTGTCTTAGAGTTAATCTTCCGTTTCTAGTATTTATAATTGCATTTTTTCCAACATAGTAATTTTGTCCATCAAGAGTAATAGAAAGACTGTTTATAAGTTCTTGTTCTGTAACAATAGCTACATTCCTGCCAAAGTTAGATATTGGAGTACCAACAGCAGATAGAAATTTTTTGTTTTTAAATTCGCCTTTTGTTTTAGCGGCGATTTTTATTTGTCCGTACCCTAAATCAAGTCCGCTTAAAATAATTTCTTTTACATTATTGTTGTAGTTATTACCTTGTTTTTTAGATCTATTCCAAAAAGCCATTACAATATACCTCCTAAAGTCTATATTTTCTATAATATGTGGATGTATAACACTTGTTAACATAAATGTTTACATGAAATACAAACTTTGATACCATAATATTATAGGGAGAGATGAAAATGTTATTAGGTTACGCTTGTTTAAATGAAACAATAAAATCTAAATTTTTTACTTGTAGATTATCTACTTTTCAAAATCAAGGGAATGAAAAAATTAAAGAATTAACATTAAAAAATCTTAAAGTTGTATATGATACTTTAAGATGGAATATAGAAAATAACATTTATTTTTATAGATCAACGAGTGGTATAGTACCTTTGGCAACTCATAAAGAAATGAAATGGCAATGGGATAATGATGAAGAAGTTAATGATATATGTTTATTGATAAAGAACCTTGTTGATAAAAATAATTTAAGATTAACTACACATCCAGGACAATATTCTGTTTTGAATACTCCTTATGAGAGTAAGTTGATAAATTGTATAAGTGATTTTGTTTATCATAGTAAATTCGCGTGCATGACGGGTGGAAGTGATATGATTACACATACAGGTGGAGCATATGGAGATAAAGAAGAATCAAAAAAGAGATTTGCTAATAATTATGATTTATTACCAAGTGAAATAAAGAAGTATTTGAGATTAGAGAATGATGATAAAATATTTACTATAGATGATGTATTAGATATACATCAAATGTGTGGGATACCAATAGTATTAGATATACATCATCACAATTGTAACCCAGGAAGACATAATATAAGAGAATTGATACCTCATATAGTACAAACTTGGAATGGTGTAAATAAACCAAAAATGCATATAAGTAGTGGAAGAAAAGAAAGAACAGACTCAAGTCATCATGACTATGTAAGTAAAGAAGACTATTTGGAATTTATAGATATATTAGATGGAAATGATGTAGATATAATGTTTGAATCAAAGAAAAAAGAAAAATCTATATTAATATTAAGAGAAGAAGGGATTTTATAGTTTATATTTTATTTTTTAATTTAATATAATAATATTATAAGGATAAAGAGAAGAGAATTATTTTGAGACTAAAATTATTAGTTGATCATAAACCATATAAATTGGGTAGTAGCGTTATATTTATACCAAATTCAATTAATGAAATATTTCAAAATGAATTGGATTCAATATTATTTACTTCTAAATTGTTAAGTTCTTTTTTAAAGATTGATAGATACCAATCAGATTCTATTTTTGTTGGTGATGAATATTGTGTGAAATTTTGGAAGAATCCATATTCTTTTCAATTAAAGATGTCCACAGATAATAAAAGAAGATTAAAAGAAATAGCTATTGTTTCTTTTAGTGAAGATTGTTCAAATTATATTAAAGATACACTTAAGAAAATAAAAAGAGACTATCATTATCAACCTCAATATTATTTTGGTATTAGTATTGATAATGAAGAAAAAGTAGTATTAATACTTGAGTTATTAAAGAATTTAATTTAAAAAGTTATTTACATATTTTTAATGTTGTGTTATAATATATATATAAGGTGAATTAAAATGTATTGGAGGAAATAAGATGAATTTCACTGAATTGGAATTAAACAAATTAGCTAAGCATTTTGCTAAAGTTTGTTTTGGGTTAGAATTAAATATTCCAGTTGAGTTAAATGGAAGATTAAGTATTTGTTTGGGATATTTTCAATATAACAATAAATCAAAGCTTCCTATTAAAATTGTAATTTCTAAAGAAGTAAATGAACATTATAAACCAACTAGCACTTTAGATACATTGTTACATGAGATCACTCATTGGGCATGTTTTGTAAGAAATAAGCCTTATAGTGATGGTGATGATTTTTTTGAAAGTGAATTAAAAAGAATTGGAGCATCCAGTACTGGAAGTACAAGTATAGTTGGAAAGTTTTATAGAATAGTTTGTTGTAAATGCGGAAAATTAGTTGCTACACCTCGAAAAGAAAAAACAGCATTTAGATATATAAATAAAAATTATGTTAGTACATGTTGTGGTGAAAAATTAAAATTTGATAAATTAGTATTTGTCGAAGATGATTTTGAAGTAAGTGAAAAAATGAAAAAACATTATGAAGAAGCATTATTTATACTTAATAAAAAAAATGAAAATGAATACATTGAAAAAACAACTGAAAGAACAATTGTTAAACAAGATATTAATGAAGACTCAGTTTTAATTGTTCCTGGTAAAAGAGGAGTAACAAATGCTCAAATGATACCGGCAATTGAAAAATATGTTAAAAATAATGATAAAAATTCATTAATAAAATTAAAGGAAAAATATCCAACTGTATTTGAAAGTTCTAAAAAATACATTAAAAAATCACTTCAATTTAGATTTTATCAATTAATTGGTTAATTTCTATTTACATTTACGATTCGTGATTATATAATAATTATATAAATTGCGAATCGTAAAGGTGATTTATATGAGAATTGAATGGCAAAAAGAGTTAGATAATTTATGTGATGATATTCAATTAAATATATGGATTTCACATTTAGTGAGGCATCATCAATATAAATATCCTTTATCATGGTATCTAAATTTAAGTCGTAAAAAAATAAAAGCAATGTATGATGATATGTTGAAAAAAATAGCGGCATCAGAAGAAACATTATACAAAATGTAAAAAAATATGATATAATGAATATATAAGACGATAAGGGGATGTAATATGGAGAAATTATTGGTTGCTAAAGATAAAGTTAAAGAAATTTTTAATAAAATAAATAGATTGCCAATATTTTTTGAGAAAGAAAAAGAACCAACAGAAAAAGAATTATTAAAAAGAGAATATAATAAAGCTTTATTAGAATATAAAGTTGCAAGACAAAATTTTGAAACAGCTGAAGCTTCACATGAATCAATTGATATAGCTATTGAACATTTAATCATTTGCGAAAATAAGTTAAATTTAATTATTAAAAAGTTGAAATATGCTGAAGCTGATTAGCTTTCAGCTTTTTTATTTTACATTTGTTATTATAAGTGATATAATAAAAATATAAAAATTATTTTTAAGAAAGAAAATAAGGAGAATTATTATGGAAGCTATGAAAGAAAGACAGACTAATAAACAATTTGGACAAAAAGTTAATGAATTGTTTGATATTATTGAATCAACTCCAGATTGGGATAAATATGTGACTAGAAAAACAGCAGCTGTAATAAGAACTCTTATTAAAACTCAAAGTATGACTGATACTATGAATGAATTTAATATGAAGTATATTACTGTTCGTTCTCATATATTAAAAGCTATTGAAAGAATCAGTAAAAAAGATACTGAGTTTACACGAGATGGTCAAAGTAAACAAGCAAAAGAACTTTTTGAATTAATGGAAACAATTCCAAATTGGACTGAATATGTAACTTTTCATGAAGCGGAAATTGCTTTATGTTATAAAGATGTTAAAAATTTCTATGAAGTTGGAAGAAGATTAGGATTGAAACCAGGAAATATTGCAGGTACTTTATATGGAACCACTCAAAAAATTGGAGTAATAGCTAAAATTAAATCTAGAATTCCGCAAACAGAAAGAAGAGATATTGATAAACGACGTAAAGGTAAAAAAGTAAAAAAATATTAATGTACAATTTTCCATTATTATAATATAATAATATTATAAATAATGGAGGGATAAAATAATGAATGCTACTATTGATATTTTACAAAATATTAATAATTGGTTAGATAGTTATTGGATTTTACAAAGAATTTTAAAACAAGATAATAATATTGGTATGGATGTTAAAATGATCGTAAATGAAGATTTGAAAGTAAGATATATTTTAGGTTCAAATTATAGAATCAATGTATATTTTGATGATAAAATTGAATTAATTGTGTTTTTAAAATATAAAAATTATGAAAAATTTATAAATAAAATTAATGAACTTAATGATATGATACAAAAATCTAAAAAATATCATTGTAAATATGATTTTGATAATAAATTTGGTACATTTAAAACTAAATTTTTTATTTATTTTGATACAATTGATAAAGATGAAATTGGAAAAATTATTGTTGATTTATTTACATTTTTTGATATTAAATAATTTTTCAGTTTACAAATATGCATTTTTATTATACAATATATATAATAAAATATGAGGTGAACACAAATAATGGATAAAAGTATTCGTTGGAGTAAAAATGAAGAGCAAAGATTAATTAATTGGATGAATTCAAAACTTACTAGTGGGATGACAGTTATAGAAGCATTAGAAAGCTTTCCGAATGATATTAAAAGATCAGTTAATTCTGTTCGTTTGAAGTGGTATAATTTACAGAAAAAAATGAAAAAAAATGAACAAAAAATTCAAGATGAAAAAGAAACTTTTTGTACATTTAATAGTCAACAAGAACAAGCAAAAGAAACAAAACAAAATAAATTGAATTATGAACAAACTAAAATTGAATTTAATGATTTATCTACATATGAAACTATAGTAGATAAAATTAGTATGCTTATTGAGGAAAATAAACTTTTGAAAGAGCAAAATCAAAAATTAACTAAAGAAAATAATGAATTAAAAGATGCATACTCTAATTTAAATGAAGATCAAAAAATGATTTTACAAGTTATTGAAAAAGCTAGAAAAATGCATGTTGAAAATGAAATTGGTATAAATAGTTCAAAACCTTTATTTAAAATGGATCGCAATGGTAATATTGAACGAGTATGAAATTAACTAAACCTCCAATTTAATTGGAGGTTTTTAATTGTAAATCATTTTGTTTAAAAAAAATAAATTAACTGTTTACAAATTAAAGGAAATGTGATATTATAAATATATAAGGTAATTAAATAAATTGATTGTAGATGATAGTATAGAAATTACAGTATTTTTTAATATGGGAAGAAGCAATGAAAGTGTTGATATTTTTAAGCAGGGTTTTGAATTAGCTTAAGAAGGATATGAAATTGCAGAACATGTTGATAATTTTAATGGTTGTGAAGCAATTATTGCAACTAAAAATGTTGATATTAATTTTAATGATGCATTAATTAATTATATTTCAGAAGATGAAATTGATGAAGATTTCGAATTAGAAGATGATTCAACAGTTCTTGATTATTTAATGTTTTTAATTCATATTAATGAAGATGTAGTTACTTTGAATGGTCAAGAAATCGAATTATACCAAGATAGCTTCTAAAAAAACATTAACCACCTTATAATAATATTATTATAAGGTGGTTAAATTTAATGGAGGTAATAATACGAATTATATGAAAAATCATGGTGATTATATAATAGATGTATTAAAATTTCATGGTTTTGAAGCTTACTATATAGGTGGTAGTGTAAGAAATACTATTCATAATGAAATCCATAATGACAATTTACATATTAAAGATTATGATATTGTTACTAATGCATCTTATGATGATGTAAGTAAGATATTTAGTAAAGTTAGTGATAGAGGAGCTCAATTTCAAGTTGCGGTTATTGAAACTAACGAGGGATTTGAATTTGAAGTAGCTCAATATAGAACCGAATTATATGATGAAAATGGTTCATTAAGACCAAATGAAGTAAAAATAGCGGGTTCATTACAAGAAGATGTAAAAAGAAGAGATTTTACTGTAAATGCTTTAGCTATGGATCGTAATGGAGTAGTTATTGATTATGTAGATGGTTTAAAAGATATTCAAAATAAATTAATAAGAACTGTTGGAGAACCTAAAGAAAGATTCTCTGAGGACCCTCTACGTATGCTCAGAGCTTTTAGGTTTGTATCACAATTAGGTTATTCAATAGAAGAAAATACATTAAATGGAATTAAAGAAAATCTTTATAAATTAGAGATTATCCCTCATGAAAGAGTAAAAGAAGAATTTAATAAAATTTTAATGGGTAAATATTCAAGTAAAGCATTAAGAATTATGAAAAATTTAGAAATTTACAATTATAATTTTTATAATTCTATTGATAAAAGAAAAGTTAAGTTTATGAAATTTTTCTTTACTCAAAAATCATTTGATGATATTGTTAATGAAATTTATTTAGTAGATGATTTATTTGAAAAATATATAAAATTATATTCTAATATTGAATTTGATGTAGCAAAACAAGAATTATTAGATTGTTTATTTTTAAGCAAAAATGATATTGAATTACTTTGTATAGTAGTGAAAAATAAGGATTTTGCATATAATCAAACTCTTGATAATGCGTTTAGATTGATAAAATCACTACCAAGTAAATTATCTAATAAATCTAGTTTGAATCAAATTCTTTATTTTATAGAAAACACATATAATCAAACTATAGATAAAAATATGTTGTTAAATCGTATTTGTTTCACTAATGAATTACCATTTAATACTGAATCTTTTATAAAACAAATAAATAAATCAGCTGGACCATGGGTTAAATCTGCTTTAGATTATGCTGTAGAAAAGTGTTTTTACGATCAGTTTTCTTATGAAGAATTACTAGAAAAATTTTATTAAAAAATTGTTTACAATCATTTTTATTTGTGATAATATATATTTATGAGATAGTGAACCAGAAAAAGTTGAAAGATTAGAAAATGTTATTGATTCATTTAAGATTATACAAATATTTTCTTAAGAAAGAGAGTGATTATATGGATAATTTTGAAAAAATTGCGAAAGTTATAAATGATGCTGAAAAAATTGTATTTTTGACTGGAGCCGGAATCAGTACAGATTCTGGTATTCCAGATTTCAAATCAGCGGATAAAGAATGGAAATTTTCTTTACCAAGAGAACACTTTATTTCTGAAGATTTCTTCAGAAGAAAACCTAAAATGTTTTGGCCAATTTATAAAGATGTTTTCAAAACAAAAGTTTTTGATAACTATAAACCTAATTTTGGACATCAATTTATTGCTAATTTAGAAAAAATGGGTAAACAAGTTACTGTTATTACTCAAAATGTGGATGGATTGCATAAATTGGCTGGTAGTAGTGATGTTTTTGAAGTACATGGTACATTACAAACAGCTAGATGTCCTAAATGCGGAGAAGTTTATGATTTAAAATATATTAGAAATAATGAAATACCTAGATGTTCAAGACGTAAATCTGATAACAAAACTTGTAATTTTATATTAAAACCAGATGTAGTACTGTTTGGTGGAGATATTAATTATTATAAAGAAAGTTTTAAAGTAGCACTTGAAAGTGATGTATTTATAGCTATTGGAACATCATTAAAAGTTGGTCCTATCAATCAAATTCCAATTCAACTATACCATAATTTATACAAAGACAAAGAACAAACAAAAATAATTATTAATAAAGATCAAACAGCACTTGATTATTGTTTTGATATTGTAATTAATGATGGAATAACAGAAACTTTAAAACTTGTTAATGAAAAATTAAGCTCCTTGTAATAGGGGCTTTTATTTTAAAATGATGTTTACATATTATAAAAAAATTGATATAATATTAATATAAGATATTGGAGGATGATGATTAATGGAGAAAATTATTTATGATTTAAAGAATGACTTAACGAGAGTAAATTTGCTAAAAGCCGTGGTTGAACTATCAAGAGAATATTTCTTCATTAGACCGATTAATAATAATAGTTTTGCATCTAAGTTTCTTAAAAACTATAAACAATTATTTGGAGAAGAAATACAATATAAGAAATTTGATAAGGAATTTAACAGTATTGATAGTATTGAAGAGTTATTGAAGGAATCATTTATTTATTCTGATGACCCGTTACAATACATTAAAGAAAATGCAATCGCTATACCAAAAAGTAATGTTAAACAATATCTTGAGTCACTAAAAGTAGCAAGTATGTTATCAGAGATTGATTTTCCTAAAAAACTAAATAATCAATTAAATGTATTTACTGCAAAAACTTTGAACAATATCAAAAAATCTTTATTAAATGAAATGAATAAAGTAAAACACATTAATAATGTTCATTTCTTTACAATAACTAGTGATCAAAAAATGATAGGGACTAGTTTTAGATTTATAATTGGAGAATCTGGTAGACATGAATTTCTCGATTCTTTGCCTAATGATCATGAATCAGTAATTTTATCTAAAAAAGTTCTAAGTGATTTTTTTAATTTAGTAGCTAAGAAAGATCCTGAGATTGAGCTAGTTAAAGAAATAAAAAGTAGATATGAGATGGAACATAATAGTGATATTACTATTTTTACCGTTGTTGAACATACTTATAATAGAGTAAAAAAATCAAAATCTCTGATGGATTACTTTGACTGTTTTAGTGTTAGGATGGTTTTTAATCAAGAAGATATAGCCACATTTGTTATTGAAAATATGGAGAGAGCATAGTTCTCTCTTTTTTGTTATTACAATTTGCAGGAGAAAAAAATGAAACAATTAATTAATGATATTATTGAATTTAAAAGTAAAAAATTTAATGAGTTAGACTTTTTAAATTTCATATTTGAGATAAATAAAAAGTATTTGTTTATTTCAAGATTAAGTCAAAGTAAAAAAGTGGATAAATTAATAGAAAACTATAATGAAGTTTTTGAAGATACTATAAAGGTAGATAAAGACGTAACACTATTTAATGTAATTAATAGCATTGAGGATTTAATTAAGAATTCAATATTGTTTTATAGTACGGAAAAAGAAATGGAATCCTATATAAGTGACATTTGTATTATTCTTGATAGAGATAATGTGGATACTTATTATGATTCTAAAAAAATTGAAGAGTTATTGATTAGTGGAGAAAAGAAAAATGTATTAGATTATTTTGATTCCGTATTATCTATTTTTTCTCAAAGAACCACTTTGAATATAAAGAACAAAGTGAAACAGATATTAGTTGATGAATTTAAATTAAGCAGCATAAGTATGAAAAAAGTTAGTAGTATGCATGAAGAAAATAAATATGTTTGTACTTGTATAGTTGATTATGGTATAAAAGAAAAAATCTATCATAGATATCAAAGGAATTCAAAAACGATAGTTTTAACGTTTGAAAAAATAGAAGATATTTTTAGTAAGTTCTATTTTGAAAAACCTAGAATTGAGTTTTATTGGAATGATTATACAATATCAAAATTAAAAAGAAATGAGGCTCTTGTTGATATTTTTCCAAAACGAATAAAAGATAGTACTAGTGGTGTTAGATTTGCATTTTCACTTACCGAGTCTGATATTATTAGTTTTGTATTAAATCATTTAAATAAAAAATAAAGTATAATAGCTTCTCTTATTAATATATAAGGGAGGCTATTTTTATGTTAGAAGAATTCGAAAAATTAGTGAAAAATAAAAAATTAAGTATAAAACAAATAAGTGAATTAACTGGTTTATCTAGATCAACAGTTAAAAGATATTGTGATAAAATTGGTTATGTTCCTATTAGACATGAAGTATGGAATAAAAATAAAAAAATGAGTTTTTATCCAAGAGGCAAAAGGGGAAAATTGAAAGAAGAAACAAAAATTAAAATATCACAAACTATGAAAGCTAATGGCATTTCAGGAGGATACAGGGAAGGCTCTGGGAGAGGAAGAAAAACAATATATAATAATATATTATATAGAAGCAAATTTCTTCTAGAAATTGTCAGAATCTTAGAAGATGAATCAATTAAATATCAAAATGTAGATAAGATATTTTATTTTACTAATAAAAAAAGAACATCAATGAAATTAGATTTTTATTTACCAGAATATGATTGTTATTTAGTTGTAAAAGAATTTCCTACTAATTTAATTATATCAAATATAAAACAAGTAGAAAAACAAAATAATATAAAAGTAATTTTGATAGATGATTTTATTGGTAGAAGATTAAGATATGAGAAATTAAATAATATTTTGATAAATGTGTTTAAAAAAATATAGAAATAATATATTATATATTTCATAATTTAAATTACGAAAAATTAGATATGAGTGATAAGTAATTTACCTTATATTTAATTTTTCAAAATAACAATATTTTCAAAAAAATATCAAAAATGATATTTACAAATTGAAGATATTGTGATATTATTGATTTACAAATTAATTATTGAATTCGCGAAATAAATCATATCCTAAGTCAATTGATATGGATTTGATTGCCTAAATTAACTTAGTAATAAGTTGAAAGGTTCAGACCAAGATATGGAGTCCTACCAAGTAATGTTGGGGATGGTAAAATCTCTATGCTCGCGGACATCTTGATGATATTTAATAATATCTAAGAGATGAAAAGGTCTAAACTTTGTTGAAAAAACAAAGATAACAAAATGCTTTTTTCTTATTGTTGAAGTATACCTAGGTACCAGGTTGGGAGAGTTGCAAAAACTACCATCATAAGGAGATGCAGTAAAGTTGAGTTTGGTGGTTTGTATATACTTAGTATCCAAAACAATAAGAACTAGTATCTGCCTGTAGCTCAGTGGATAGAGCAATCGCCTTCTAAGCGATGTGTCGGGGGTTCAAATCCCTCCAGGCAGGCCATTTTATATTACAAAGGAGTAAATAAAAATGATATTTCTTTATTTGTATTTAATAATTGGAATATCATCAAGTATATTTTACTTTTTTGATATTGTTTTAGATAAAATTAAAGCAAAACAATTTAAATTAGATCACATAATTGTTTTGTTGTTAGCTTTTTTATTACCGCCAGTATTTTGGTTTATTAGATGGTTAGTAAGTGGTCATAAATTTTAATAAAGAAGTTATTTACAATTTGAATCAAATGTGTTATAATTATTTCATAAGGAATAATTATAAATTACAGAATAGAGAATGAATATGAGCTACTTACAAGAAAAAAAAGAAAATCAAAAGTTCATTGGGCACATTGAAAAAAATTTCAATTGAGCTTCAAATTATTGATTGGAATGAAATTTTCAAAAATATTCCTGATTCAAATCATATTAAAAATCAAATTAAACAACATATTATTGATATTCAAAGTGGAGTAAACGAATTGAAAAGAATGTTGTAGAAAATTATTCCTCAGTGGTGGAACTGGTAAACACACTTGACTGTTAATCAAGCGCCGAAAGGTTTGCAGGTTCGAATCCTGCCTGAGGAGCCATTAAAGAAAGATTTTCTTATGGGAGGCAATCTTGTGAGAAATAAAGATTTAGAATATGCTGAATATATGTATGAAGAAGAAAGAAAGTATAGTGACCATTTAGTTTCTTCGTTAATGAAATGTTATAGGTTTATTTCTTAGTGAATCAAAATTGAAAAATGAAATTAAATCTATAATTGATGCAAATTCGGTATAAAAAATTGTTAAAAAAGAATATAAAATTGAATATTATAATTTATGTTTGAAGCGGAATAACGGTTACTTCTATCTAATATCAACGAACACTGAAGAAATCAAAGAGTTTGTTTTTAACAGTTTAATACACATTATACCGTTATTAATATTCTTAAACAATATAAATATCAGTAATGATTTAAATCTGAAGCGGAGATAATGGTTACTTCTGCTAATAGAGTTAAAATTTTGTTTTAATAATTATCATGAACAGAAAATTTTATTTATATCATTACCATTATCGTTATTCTCAGATTTATTAAATAGTAGAAAATAAAAATAGTAAAAATAAGGTTGAAGCGGGGAAACAGTTACTTCTTTTATTTCTCTGGGAAATTAATGAAAAAATCAACTGTTTTTATTATTCTCAACCTGTTATTAATGATGATTGAAGCAGGATAACAATTACTTCTTATACAATTGGTAAATTTAAGGTTATTGAGTGACCCTAGTAGGTCAAACATTAAACTGTTATAATTATTCTTAAACATTATTAATAAACCTGAAGCAGAATAATGGTTACTTCATACAAATTATATAATTTAAAAGAGTAGAAAAGTAAGATTGGTAAGTTTAGTAAGATAAGCTTAGATTAGCTTAGATTAATAGTAACAAATAGTAAGATTAATAGTAATAAAATTTACCATTGTTGTTATTCTCAGGTTGAAAGTTTATGATTGAAGCGGAAAAACGGTTACTTCTTAAAAACAAAGTTGAAAATTTGAATATTCTATAAACCGTTTTTGATATTCTCAATCTATTATTCTTTGGTAGTTTAATTGGTTAAAATGGTCAGAGTTATATAGAATAGTAGCTTCTAGTTCGAGTCTGGTGTGTACAAGAAGTATGGTTATGAGTTCGACTTAGCTTTGAATGTTATGTGGTTCGAATCCCTTCCAGAGAACCTTTAAAATAGTTATTTACAAACTGTAAGAAAGATGATATTATAAATATATAAATCATTGAGGTAATAACATGAAAGATTGGTTAAAATGGGACGTTGCTGTAATGATTTTAATTATTACATGCATAATAATGTCTGTATTATCATTCTGTGGAATATTTATAGCTAACTCTTTTGGAACTGGAATGTTATTTCTGATGTTAGCTTTATGGATGGGATTTGCAATTAAGAAAGAAGAAAATGATAAATAAAAATATGATTGAAGCGGAATAACAGTTACTTCTAATAATAGGTGAATTATTATCAGTTCTACGTATAGTGGAACAAAAAAACAACTGTTATTAAAATTCTCAATCATTACATAATAATATAAATTATTACTTGAAGCGGTAAAACAGTTACTTCTATACTTGGAAAAGTTAAATAAAGTCTAAATATCAATCCCAATCCCATAAACTGTTTTTGTTATTCTCAAGTATTTAAAGACAAAACCATTGTATTTTATCTTCAAGATGTTTTTAAATGCTGTTAAAAGTTCACCCATAAAAATATGGGTTAAGTTTTAATAGCATTTTTTATTTCAAATAAAAAGGAGAAATCGATAATGAGTAAAATGTCAAAAAGTTTAGTTGGTAAAGAAAATAGTAAACGTGTTCAAAACTATATGGGAGGAACTTCTTATGAGTTAAATCCTATTGACACATTACGTATTGTAACAGCTTCATCTGTTTTTGGTGAACCTCAATATTACCGTGAAGGTGAATGGGCTCAAAAAGGAGTAATTGATGGGATTTTTAGACAAAATAACTTATCAGAAGCTTATTCTATTTTTAAAGATTTTGATGGTAAAAAGACTTCTACTATTATGGAAGAAGTAATTGATGCAGCTTTAGATTATGATTTTGAAGCTACTTTACAGTGGGCTGTTCGTTTACGTAAAGAATTTTTAATGAGATTGAATCCTCAAGTTATTATGGTTCGTGCTGCAATGCATCCAAAACGCGAAGAATTTACTAAAACTAACCCTGGCAAATTTCACGAGTATAACAATCAAGTTATGTCTCGTATGGATGAACCTTCTGCTCAACTAACTTATTGGTTATTTAAACATAAATCTAAAAATAAAATTCCTAGTTTGTTAAAACGCAGCTGGGCTAAAAAACTAGAATCTGGGACAAAATACCAAATTGCAAAATATAAAAACGCTAATGTTGGTATTATTGATACAGTTCGTATTTCTCACGCTAGTAGTGTTGTTCTAAATGAACTAATGAAAAATGGGAATATTGAACTAGAAGATAATGAATCAACATGGGAAAAACTTAGATCTTCTGGTAAAACATGGCGAGAAATTATTAACACAATCGAAATCCCACATATGGCTTTACTACGTAATTTGCGCGGTATTTTTTCTGAAATTTCAGATAGGGATATTGTTGTTAAATTGCTTAATCAATTGAAAGATGGAGTTCTAAAAGGAAAACAATTCCCGTTTAGATATTATTCTGCTTATCAAGTTATTTCTAATGATCATAATGTTAATCACAAATCTTTAATTCTTGATGCTCTTGAAGAATGCATTTCTCTAGCTAGAAATAATATGCCTAAGTTAAAAGGTAAAACCATGTGTTTATCAGATAACTCAGGTTCTGCTCATGGGGCATTTACTAGTGAATATGGTACTGTTAATGTTGCTCAAATTGGTAATTTAAGTTCTTTCATTACTGCTCAAAACTCAGATGAAGGATATGTTGGTTTATTTGGTGATAATCTTAAAGTATTACCAGCTTTGAAATCAAATGGTACACTAGCACAAGCTCAACAAGCCAACAGAGAAGGAAGAGAAGTTGGTATGGGTACTGAAAATGGAGTATGGTTATTCTTTAAACAAGCAATTAATAAAAAAGAACATTGGGATAATATTTTCATTTATTCAGATATGCAGGCTGGACATGGTGGTCTGTATGTTACTCATTTTGAAGAAAAAGAACTTAAAAAAGGAAAATATAATGTTGAATATACTTCTAAATATATTGATGTTAATAAACTTGTAGAGACGTATAGAAAAACAGTTAACCCAAAAGTTAATGTATTTTGTATACAAACTGCAGGTTATAACAATGTACTAATTCCAGAAAATCAATATCGTGGTTCTATTCTATACGGATGGACAGGTAATGAATTGGTATATGCTGATTTAATCAATAAATTCTGGGATGAAAAAGAAGGAATTCAATAATATATCATTAATGAGGTATATTTTTATACCTCATTTTTTATTTAAAAACAACTATTTATTTCAAATTAATGTTAATAAAAATAAATTATCTGAATAATATATATTCAGTAAATTACAAAAATAAAATTATTTACAAAATGATTTAATTATGATATTATATATCTATAAGGATAAAAAAGGCGTGATATTATGATTAAATCAATAAAAGTAAATAAAAATACACAGGCTAGTGAAATTTTATAGAGATGGGCGTAAAACCCTACGCCTTTAGGCTAGGGGATGTAAGCTCTAATAATTAGCTATTGATTCGATTTCAGCTTTAATATCATCACCGACTTTTAATAACATCATAACCGAGATATTAATGCAAGTTTAAATCTAAAAAATGAAGCTATAAGACTTTTAACCGTAGGAACTACGGGGATAGCCTAATCAATAACTAGCCGATATGTTGGTGTTCTTAGGAATCCACTATGACTTTAGCCTAGTGGTAGTTCAATTCAACTAATCATTATCATTGGGTATATGTAATGAAATATGTAATTAACATGTATGATGGTAAGATGATTAAAATTAATTCTTATAAAGATTATTTTTCAAAATTGGCTGATAATATGATCGAATTAGGTAAAAAACGAGAAATGGTATTTTTGAAATCATCAATATGGATTGAATAAAATTTCGAATTAGCTATTTACAAATTGAAAAAAATATGATATTATATATTCATAAGGAATAAATATTCTTTATATATTATTTACATTTAGTAGATAATATGGGCCTTTAGCTCAGTCTGGTTAGAGCTGCGAGCTCATAACTCGTAGGTCGGGGGTTCGAATCCCTCAAGGCCCACCATAAATCTTGCAGTTGTACCCAAGCGGTTTAAGGGAATGGTCTGCAAAACCATTATTCGCGGGTTCGAATCCCGCCAACTGCTCCATTTTCCTTATAGAAGGAGTTGTTATTATGTATAAAATTGAAGTTTTTATGTCTCCAAGTAAAATTAACGAAGATGGTGAAGAAAACAATTCAGGATTTTTCGAATGGGAAGAAAGTCCATCTAAAGCATAGGAAGAAGCTGAGAAAACATATAACACCTTTTTGTTAAATAAATAATTTGCAAAAGTTGTTAATAAGGAGAAAAAATGAATCAAGTGTATCATATGGATAATTTACAATTATTAAAAACTTTAGAAGATAATTCCATAGACCTTATTTATTCAGATATTTTATTTAATACAGGAAGAAAGTTCGAGGATTATGATGATAACTTAGGAACTCCTCAAGAAGCTATTCTTTGGTATAAACCAAGACTAGAAGAAATGAGAAGAGTGTTAAAAGATACAGGTAATATTTATCTTCATATGGATTATAGATTGTGTCACTATATGAAGGTAGCTATGGATGAGATTTTTGGTTTTGATAATTTTGTAAACGAAATTATTTGGCATTATAACTCAGCACCAAGAAAGAAAAAATGTTTTGGAAATAGACATGATACTATTTTACGATACTCTAAAACACAAGATTTTTATTTTGATGATACACAAGTTAGAGAACCATATTCTGAAACAGCTCCAAGAGGATATGAAAAAGAAAAATATTATAATCCACTAGGAAAAGTATGGGGAGATGTTTGGAAGATTAATATGTTAGGACAGAACGATAAAACAGAAAGAGTTGGTTATTCTACCCAAAAACCAAAAGAGTTGATAAAACCAATTATCCTATCTTCTTGTCCTGAAAATGGTATAGTAGCAGATTTCTTTTGTGGAAGCGGCACAACTCTTGTAGTTGCTAAAGAATTAGGAAGAAATTATATTGGATGCGATATAAATAAAAAAGCAGTAGATATAAGTATAAATAGAATATTCTCCTCCCCATAAAGTAAAAGTTATAGGTTCAAATCTTGATGTAACTATCAATCATATTTTTAATTATTATTTTTACTATTATTTTAGTGGTAATGTTTTCATTTTTAATATTGCAAAATTTTGATTTAATATGAATATGGACCTTTAGCTCAGTCTGGTTAGAGCTTCGAGCTCATAACTCGTAGGTCGCAAGTTTGAATCTTGCTTGGGAGGACAACATGGAGAGTAAGCATGTGAGGGACATGCACAGGAATTAATTATTTCCTATCTTTATAGGCGATAATTAATAATCTATCTCGAGTAACGATTTTTATCCTGGTTGATTCTAGAGCTCGGAGGTTCGAATCCTCCACTCTCCAACATTAATAAAATTTATTATTTGTCCAAGTGGTGGAATAGGAAGACACAAGGGACTTAAAATTCCTCGGGAAATTAGTACCATGCCGGTTCAAGTCCGGCCTTGGACACCACTAAACCACCTACAGCCCGTTAAAAAGGATAGTGTGTCTATGGGTGAAGAGAAATGTAGAAAAAACTGAGAACAGGTTTAAAGAAAATTATAGTTGTAGACACACCGACTATAATACCTCGCAGTTCTCAAACGAATCAAGTTAGACATTCTCATGAAGAGAAATGCAAGTGGTTAGAGATTCGTTAAATAATTAATTTTTTCTAAGGAGCGATTAATTATGGATGAAATTTTTTTAGTTAAAAATGGAGTCATTTCTCTTTGGGATGGTATTGAAACCGGAGGAACTCATATATTTAAACCAGAATTAATTGAAAGTTTTGGTTATGCAGCTTTAGAAGAAATTTATCGTTTTGGTAGTTATCGTATTAAAAAATAATTGTGTTAATTAAATGAGAAAATTCATATCTCAAATAGAATTGATTGAAATTCTATTCAATCATTAGAAGATATGAAAATATTCTTTGTAGCATTATGAAATATTATTATATTCATATTGATACTTCTTATTTAAGAGAAAAAGGAATATAAAAATATTTTATTTTACTTAAATCTTAAACAATTTTCATTATTTATTGAAAATTAAAGCAATTTTTTCGGTGGGTAGCGAAGTGGTTAAACGCAGCAGACTGTAAATCTGCTACCATTTGGTTTCGGAGGTTCGAATCCTTCCCCACCGACCATTAGGTAGTAAAAATTTATAAAAGGTGGAAAAACAAAATGAGTTTATTATATTTTATTGTATCTATTGTATTATGTTTTTTGCTACCACCTATTGGAATTTTAATGTTACTTTTTGGAATTATTTATGCTGCATTTGTAAAAAAGTAATTAATTCCATGGTCTAATTAAGGTTAAGACACTTCTATTTGGAAGTAAAATAGGTTCAAATCCTATTAGAACTACCATCTGCTTTTTTAGTGGTTTAAAGTTAATGACTGATGGGATTGCCCGACAGTAAAAATCACTGATTGAGTTTTTTCAACGTGAACTCTCTTATTTAATGGTGTCCGATATGGCTCTATAATCGTTGATATTAGGTTCAATAACCTGAAAGTCTTAATAAGGAGAAGGGTGTAACACTGAATTACATTGACTAGCTAGAAACAAGTAATTGGCTGAGAAGTTTACGCTTGGTCTCTCCTTGCCTAATATGCGGATGTGGTGTAATGGTAACACGAAAGGCTTCCACCCTTTTATTGCGAGTTCGAGTCTCGTCGTCCGCTCCATTAATTATTTAATGTAATTAAATTGAATTTAATTAATGAGGGGATAAAATGAAATTAAAAAAATTTATGAAAAACAAATATAAGAAAACTGATTTGAAAAAACAATCATCTCTACTTAAAAGACTGTAAAAACAAGCAGCAGAAGATAGAGAGGTAGAACTGAAAAAAGTTTTATTAAATGTTCAATTTAAAGGTGTTGAAGATTTTAATTCTCCAACAAGTGGTTATTATAATTCACAAGCTGTTTTCACTGTTTCAGGAGTTAACTTAACTGAGGAAGATGAACATGCAATTTCAGTTTTACTTGGCGATTCTCAAGTTAAAAACGTTATTTCTAGTTATGTAAATCAAATTGCTGAAGCTTTTTCAAATAACGAAGCTATTCAAAATTTTTATTTTAGTGAAGGTTTTGTTGAAGTTGATGCAGATGATTATAACGAACTTTCTGCGGAAGACCTTGGTAAAATTAAATCTGCTATTAAAGAAACAATTGTTGAGTTTTATCAATCTGGAGAGTTTACAAGTAGCAGTGTAGCTGTTGTTGATGGAAACACATTCTATATATATTAATTAGTGAATGGTAGATTGAAATATCTACTTAATTTCATTTGGAGATTTTCCAAGTCATTATCATTATAAAAGGATGATAATATATCCCTTTTACGGAGAGGTACCGAAGTGGCCATAACGGAACGGTCTTGAAAACCGTCGACGCGAAAGCGTTCGTGGGTTCGAATCCCACCCTCTCCGCCATTATTAAGGAAACCAATTATTAAATTGGTTTCCTTTTTTTTTTATTAAAACAATTTACATAAATATCAAAATATGATATAATTATTATATAAGGTAAATAAAAATTGATTGGAGAAGATATTATGAAAGAAATAATTAATGGAAAATATTTTGAAAAATATACAGAAGAACAATTACTTAATTTAAATTTAAATGATTGGGGGAATATTAGCCAATATCAAGAGTTATCAGAAGAATTTATAGAGAAATTTGAAAATAAAGTGGATTGGATTTATATTAGTAAATATCAAAAGTTATCAGAAGAATTTATAGAGAATTTTAAAGATAAAGTAGATTGGGATTATATTAGTAAATATCAAAAGTTATCAGAAGAATTTATAGAGAAATTTGAAAATAAAGTTAATTGGGGTTATATTGGTAAATATCAAGAGTTATCAGAAAATTTTATAGAGAAATTTAAAGATAAAGTATATTGGTATGATATTAGTCAATATCAAAAATTATCAGAAGAATTTATAGAGAAATATCAAAATAAAGTTAATTGGTATAATATTAGTAAATATCAAAAGTTATCAGAAAATTTTATAGAGAAATTTGAAAATAAAGTAGATTGGATTTATATTAGTATATGTCAAAAGTTATCAGAAGAATTTATAGAGAAATTTAAAGATAAAGTTAATTGGATTTGTATTAGTATGCATCAAAAATTATCAGAAGAATTTATAGAGAAATTTAAAGATAAAGT
>Ga0065720_1002832_pt1 | contig 45013 bp, 45 predicted proteins | sample Thericmetagenome_FD_59107 | JGI IMG/M metagenome (GOLD analysis project Ga0065720, IMG submission 59107) | Thermophilic microbial communities from the Joint Bioenergy Institute, California, USA of rice/straw/compost enrichment - eDNA_2 v2... | ecosystem: Engineered > Solid waste > Grass >... | reverse complement strand
GATAAATTGAGCTGATCATAGCTCTGGAGGTCTAACAATAAATGTTGAAAGACAAAGTTTACATTAGAAGACTGACAAGCTTTATAAAAAATTAATAAGTATAATTTATTAAAGTCTTTAATAATGTGTATTGTCGACACTCACAATCTAGATGTCCACATTCTAAATTAGACCGATCAGTGACAAATTCAATAACTATTAATTAAATAATTAACTTCTATTGAATTTAACAATTCTGATACGACAACCTAAATTTATATCCGGTACTGTTTCATCCTATCCTACCTAGTCTAACTTTGACAAACTCTGTATACATTAGACAAGTGCGAATACAAAAGAAAACTTTTTATTTTAGTTAAAGTTGAGCTCTTATTCTTGATCCTGGAAAGTCCATACTATAAGTTATCTAGAATATCATCTCTATCCTTCGGCAGGGAATAACATGTGCATAACCTTTCTCGTTAATCTATTCTTACTTCAATATAGAATAGTAGATGCGCATCACGAGAAATGATCTGCTCCTTCATCTAGACTCATAGAGAGTTTCCAGTCCCAAAATCTTGCGGATTCTTCATTCTCTGGACTTCCTGCCTGCAAGTGGGATGGAGACACAGGTAGTCGAAAAAAGTGTGAGGAGTACTGATCTTCAAGACTCACGAGGTTATCCTCTTGGTAAGCTCCCTTAGGCTGATGATGTTTGGTGGGTACTGGATCCATAGAGTCCCATGTAATATCTGTGGCCTCTGTGGATTCAGTTGGGAGTTCAGCTGGATGTGATTCTTGCAAATAAATTTGTCTTTTCTTTCTTTTTTTATTCATCGAGTCCTTATCCTTCTTAGAACCTTCGCATTGCCACCAAAGCTCCCACATTTCCTCATCATCAGCAAAGTACTTGCCATAGAGGGTAGTTTTCTTGTACTCTTTTCCGTTTTTCTATGAACAAATAAATCGAAAAATTCTCAAGTTACGCGGAACGTTGAAGTTACCGAAAGAAGATCTTCAATATTAACATTAGGCTTGTGATTCCTCATATACTTTTTGAGAATCTCTCTGTCAGAAGCAAGCTTCTCAAATTTCGCTTTCTTACTTTTCATCGTAATTCAATTGATTAATCAATGATAGAGAGCATTATCAATCTAAGTTCTACTTAATTAAAATCCAAGAACTGCGTAGACAGTGAAATTACTATATATAATCTGTAGACTGTATTTAATATTATCAAATAAGATTTCTGGGAAGAGAAAGAGACCATTTTTTGCTTATTTCTGAAGGACTGTCAGTTTCTTCTCTCATTGATGAGAATATATGTCCAGATATTTTCCAGGATATAAAAAACAAAGAAAATTCAAATCTAGTAAGCATCATCAATTCTTAGTAAATTGAAAGTTAATTTGGTTCAGGAATATCAATTTGATAAATGTTCATTATCAGGGGTTAAAGATGCAACAATAGGATTAAGAATATCATTACTAAGACATTGAAATTAGTCAACTTAATATAAATTAATTTTATTTGAATAAGACTTATATTGGGCCTGGCCTTTGCTTTGTAGTAGGATTATGAATAAGTTCCAGTAAAAAAAAAAGCTATCAACACACACTTTTCCCATCCTTTTCCCTTAGATATATTAATGAATGACATATTCATTAAATCTCTAAGTGAGATATTATTCAAACTTTAAAATTTTTAAGTTGATTATTCCTAAATCTTAGACTTTACTTCTAACATTTCAGTAGAATGGTTTTAAATGAGAATTCATATATGCTAGAGGGATCGCTTCTCAAAAGTTACAGATCAGATAAATTAATTTATTAGACTCATTCTCTTGAAATGGGTGATAATCGTGAATATGTTAGTTTCAAATATAATGATAATGCTCAAAGATTCTTCTGTTTTGATTTTTCTTCAAATTGGGTTGAAGGAAGAATCAGTCATGACTTGAAGCTTTTTTGAAAGCACTAAACAAAAAAGTTCAGAATTATAAGAAAAAGAACACTTATTCTTGCATTAGTATTTGCCTCTTTATGTTAATAGCAATCGGGCTTGCTATTGCTGTCCCACTAGCCACCAGAGGTCCGAAACCTGATTCTTCGAGCACTAGTTCTTCAGGCTCATCAACTTTTGAATATGGTCTAGCATTCGGGTTGGCCTTTAGTGTTCCATTTGGATCGGCCATTCTAATACTTATCTTGTGTTGTCTAAGTAGCTTCTTCACTCAAAGGCGCCTGAAATATTTAAGGTTGTCTGCAGAGGCCTATGCAAGAGAAAATAATAAGCTTATTTCACACAAGCAACTCAAATGGATTATACCAATGAAATTCCCTGATCATGTCATGTTTCGAAAGGAATATATTCTTGAGAAAAATTACGAAAAGGAGAATCAAAAATATTTTGAGGAAATTTTTAACAAATAGTAAGCTGATGACAAGTCTTAATGTTCTCACTATCACCCAGCACACCTAGAATTTCATAAACCTTATTGTTTCATATTATAAATCTTAGTACTCTAACCTTGTGACACTTTGGCCTTGTCTATAAAGTATTCAAATTCAAAATCAGCCATACTTTATGCATACTGTTCACATACAAACAAAGAAAAACACATGAATATATTGTTTTGAATAGCTCAAACGCCATAATTAGATATGTGAAATTTAGAATAAGACCATCTTTCATCACTCATCTATCCTTAGCTATCTAACCTCCTCATTCCCCGTCAGCATGATAGAAACTTTCAGTGTTCTTGTTTGAGGATAAAAGGATGCATAATTGAGCTAAGGAACTTTGAAATGCTGTCTTTTCCATACTAGTTTTCACCGAAGACTTTCTCAATAGGCCACACTATACTTTATCATGATCCATTAGGAAAGCCTTCTTCTATATACCAGTATGTACCAAGACAGATCATTTCAAAGAAGATAATCTGTCTTGTTTGAAAATTTTCTTTTGTTGTTTTTATTTTTATAAATAATATTTCCCTGGGAAGGGGCCGGGGGCTTTTCTTGTACTCCTTTCCGTTTTCTGAAGTTAACAATTGACGCTGACTTCATTAGGAGTACAACTTCTCAGGGAAATATTATTTATTATTATGATCTGAATCAAATTCAATAAATATGGTAAAATATTTTCCGATTTTATTTTCTTACTGAAAACAAGCCTATTTCAATATAACCTACAATAACTCATAATGTATCCAATTTCAGATGAATCCCAATTATCTCAGCATGAGTTAAGCTTCCATTTTCCATCGTTTACTTGAGAATTATTTTTTATACCTGTTTCTCGAAAAATGATAAACATTTGTAACAATAAGCCAAATCCATGTATCATATAGCAGAAGAAACAGAGACCAACCAAGACACGGTTTCATATCTTCTGAAATCTCTCAATTATTTTTCATCCTTCACAGAGCGTACTTTGTGGCTCACGCATACTCGAGTATGTTTAGCAATCTTGCAAATTGTCATATAATAATAAGTATTATTTTCTGGAACCTAGTAACTAATCAGACCTTATTCGAGATTTTAACATGTTCATTAATGTTTCATGTTGAACAGTCAAGGATAATTCTTCAGGACAAGTATGTACAATTTGTGGTAGTGGAGCTTATACCATTTAGGTCTTTATTCCTTTTGGCAAATACAATTTGCTTCTTGCCAGAAGTTATCTAATTGAAAGCTCAACAGTGTTGTTTATTTTTTGATCTAATTCAGTTTTCTTCGTAAAAGTAGTCCAAAGAAATTAGTTAGGCTTCTAGGCTCCAATTGAAGACTATCCTCGTTACACAACTATTGTAAGCATTCAAGCTAAAACTAAAAAAATGGAAATTTATCACCATAACAAAAATATCTAATTACAATAGAAAATGCTAAAATGATTGCTGAGAAACATCCGTGTTATCTTCAGCTGGACATAAACATGAAGCATCTGAGAAATTCTGACCACTCTCATCTAACTTCTTTACGAGCTTTTTGATGCATTCTCCTTCCTGAAGTTCCAATGTTAGGTCATCAAATCCATCAGGATGAGTTTCATCATTTTTATCGACTTTCCTTCTCTTTCTTTTCTCAATAACAGAGAACTTATCCTTCTTAGCCCCTATGCATCTCTTCCACAGTTCCCATAGCTCAGTATCAGTACCAAATATTCTATCATATATTACAGTCTTCCCATAAGGCTTTTTGTTTCTCTAAGGAATAAAAAAGCTGTGATAAGAATTTACTCTGAAATTAGCTGTGAAGGACTTAATATCTTCAAAGAAAACATCAGGTTGTTTTTCTTTAAGGAATTCTTTAAGCGCTTTTCGGAGTTCTTCGGTCTCTCTGATGACTTTCTCACGCTTATACATGACCTCTTGAAGTATTTTTTAGATTGTAACACTGAAAAATTGCTTCTGATGGGTTCTGAAGTTTCATATAAAAAAATCTGATACAGCATTTTGTTCAGTTTGCAATAAAAAACCACGGAGAAAATGATAGATTTATTTTGGTAGCTTTGCATTTAAGATGTCAAATCGACTCCGACTCAATATTAGGTGATAAAAGGGTTATACTATAATCCTGCTAAATAGTTTGGTTGGAAGTCTTGTTTTGGATTTTTTTCTTCAAGAAATGCCGTTAGTTTTTTTTGATCAAAATTAACCAGAAATAAAATACTAGGATGAATTGTTCTGTCAAAGTTAGTCAGCCAGGTGTCCTTCATACATAAAAAACTAAATCATGTGACATTTGTGATCATCTGATTTATAGGATATCTTGATCTGATTTGAAAATCAGTACTCAATAGATATTCTATTACTTATTCATGGATATAGTTAAATGAAAAGAAAATATATATCTCTTGATCACACTGCTTAGCATGATTTAATGTTAATATTCAGACATGCAGCCTGAAATAGTGATCTCACAATATTTATCTCTAATTGCATATATTATGAGTGGATTGCTAAGGGTTAGAAGAACAATCTTCCACTTTAACGAATGTTTCACTTTCATTGTCTTTTATTTTCTTAATGATTTTTTCTTCTTCAGCTTGTTGACCACTAGATGTTTCAGCTAAGGAATTGATTTTTCTTTTATCATTAGTTTCTTTTAATAATTCCTCATTTTTCTGCCGATTGAGCTTCTCGTAAAGGCTATATTTGTCTTTCTTGGATCCAATGCATTGGCTTCAGAGATCCCATAATTCTTTGCTATTGCCGAAGAATTTATCATAAAGGATCGTTTTCTTGTATTCTTTCCCATTTTTCTAGAGAATTATGAATTTTCTTCAATTTTTACTCGAAATTTGGCAGTCTCTCGGAGAAGATCGTCTATATACACCTTGGGCTTGTTCTCAAGCATGAAGTTTTTAAGGTGTTCAATAATTTGCTGAGTCGTCTCTAATTTCTTAGCTCTTTTGTCCATTTTTCGGATTATTTTGACAATATTAAACTATCTAACTTATTTATTCTTAAACAGGATTCATTTTCGGAAAATATTCAAGCTATTGGATAGACTCAGTTATCCATGAGGAAAAAATCTTATTTTCTCCATACTCTCTTATACAATTCTAAAGAGACCTGGATACGTTTTTGTGATTAAATGGCAATTCATGGAGCGGGGAATACTAAATATGATAAACAGGTGTCAAATGCTACGCATCACAAATCAGCATAACGAATCTATAGACAGTCTACAGTCATTAAAACAATCTCAATCGGTCTATATAGGGGAGAAGAAACAATCCGTAGTTCTTGTTTAATTGTAGGGTAGGAATAGTCTGATCGGGTCCTAACTAAATTTTATTTAAGTTTGTTCTGAGAAACTAGTCAACACATCTCCTAGAGAATAGGAGAAGCTATTGTAAAACAAGTTAGAGGAGTGATTACTTACCATAAATGGCCTTGAATTCATAGTAACCTTATCTATGATGGGATAAAATCAGCATAAAGGAAAAATGCTAAAAGAATTATTTTCAGGTTTGGAAAGATGAGATTGTAATATCTGTAGAAACCTGCTTCTCAGTCAATGTTATCTCTAGACTGAAGTTTAAGCCCCATATCAAAGAACAGATGAATGAATACACAATGAACAGGTACAGGTAATTGAACAATGTTTAAAAGGATGATTAGTGAGGTTGAGTCCATTCAACCTTACTAATGTCAATGCCTTCTTGGACCATTTCCCAAAGAGGAGACATCTCTCTCAATTTTTCAACGGCTCTAGTAACTTCATTGATCAAGAAATCAATTTCCTCATCAGTTGTAAAGCGTCTAAGACATTAATAAAATAAATTTCCTGATTACCCAATTCCGAATCTGATTGATGTATGGGCTAATTCGTCATTAACACCAAGTGCTCTGAGCACGTAGGAAGGCTCAAGAGACTCACTTGTGCAGGCCGAACCTGAGCTGACAGCACATTTCTTTATTCCCATTATCAAACTTTCTCCTTCAATATATTCGAATGAAATGTTCAAGTTTCCACAATATCTCTGATTCTAAGATAATAAGAAATAGTGATTATATTCTTACAAGGTCCCCATTCACATACACATTAGGGATTTTCTGAAGTCCTTCAAGGAGCTTCTTTTGTAATCTCTTAATATGAATTTCGTCATTCTTCATTTCCTTCATGGCAACTTCGCAGGCAGCTCCGAGGCCGACAACAAGCTATTATGTTAAATAAATATCATCCTCGATATACTGCTGGGGAAAGAGTTCCGCTTCGAAGACCTCTTTCTTGTCCTCCTCCAGTAATTAAGGCTAAAAACTTAGGAAAGTGTGCTATATCTCTTTACGAATCATCTTTATCTTAGGAGCTCTTCTGTATAAGGCACCGATACCTTTGGGTCCATAGATCTAAAGGATTAGTCTTTGTATTGAGATGTTCGTACTTTATGTCCAGAAATCGACATAAGATCGATATTAGACTCCTTAACATCAATGGGGATCTTTCCTTATCATATTAGTAATTCTCACCATAGCACTATACCAAAGCTTTGTGCGCAATCAGTGTGGAAAAAGACTTTTTTGTCTTTGCAAATCTTTCCAATGCTCTTTATGTCTTGTATAACACCAATTTCGTTATGAACATGAAGAATACTGACCACCAAAGTGTCAGGTCTAATGCTTCTTTCCAAAGTTTCAAGATTCACTAGACCATTCTTCTCAACAGGAAGATAGGTCACTTCAAGACCTTCATCTTCAAGATATCTGCAGGTGTCTAATGTGGCCTTGTGCTCCTAAATTCTCAAGAAATATCTATACCTAATTACTGTCTGAGTGGTGATGATATGCTTCTTTTTCTTATAAAACTTGGCTAAACCTTTGAGGGCGAGGTTTGTTGCCTCAGTTGCTCCTGAAGTGAAGATAATTTCCTTGGGTTCGGCGTTAATGACCTTGGCAACTTTTTCTCTAGCCTGAGTGACGGCTTCTTCGGTTTCCCAACCAAATTCATGACTCTTTGAATGAGGATTGCCGTACATGTTAGTCATGTATGGAAGCATGGCATCTAGGACACGAAAATCCATTGGAGTGGTGGACTGGAAGTCCAAATAGATTCCTCTCCTTGAGGGGTTCTTAGGATCAGACCTGATTTGTTGCTTGTGATATTCTTTTTAAGATTAATGTTAGTAAGAAAAGAGGTACCTCCTGTCATGTCAATAGATGTAGCGCCCTTGACTTCAGAAAAGAGACGAGCAGAGGCCAAGAAGTTAGGAAGGAGCTTGTATGACTTTTTAAGGTGGAACATGATTATTTTATTTCGCTAAAGGTTTTTAATTTCTAATCTTGATAATCTTGAAGAATTTCCTTATTAAAAATCCTGAATCGGAATTCTTATCAATTTTGAGTAGACAAAATGAATTCTATATTTCATGTTGAAAAAAGAGAAATACTATCGAATTAAAAATATCAGAGCGTTGCTGGTGATAGGAACAACACATGATCATGATATTAACCCTCTAACTTATGCTTTTTACAACCACCCAGGGCAACATAGTTTTTACTGGGATTTGATTAGTGAAAAATAATTTAAAGGACAAATATAACAAAGATGGATTAATCTAGGAAGGAATTTCAATAATAAGCACAGAAGTTGAAACCTTACAAATCAGTAAAGAAGAAAAATAAGAACATAAGGTCTAGATAATTTTTCGACTTGATTTTAATAAGTCGTCACTAGTTGGCTTTGGGATGAAGAATGTTTGACTAATATCAGCAAGAACTATATTTATATTTTGTTTGGGCGCATTTCTTTTTTTGGATTTCTGAATTGCAAGCTTCACTTACATAGAATCTGGCTTTGGAAGAGTTAGCTTCTCATTTGATTTTTTCCAGAGTAATGTTAAATGCTGAGGAAAAAGCAGTTGGAACTCTAGCTCCGTCCCTGGTGGGCCTGATGCCGCTCTTAGAATAATTGTGAACTATCTCAAATCTTTCAGCTTTATTCTTAGCAATGAGATTTTGAACAATCGAAGCTGATTTGTTAGTATCAATTATGGTTCATTTGAATGGAGAGTTTTCTCAGCTTGGTCAAACTTTTTGTCATGTGTGTGACAAAAGCTGTCAAGGTGCCATCATCAGCTAGAACTTGCTCAATAGCTAGTTTTTCATGCGAAGTTGCTTGATAAAGAGGAGAGCTTCAGGAATCTCTCTCCAAGCCTGCAATGCATGTCCTTCTTCGACAACAATTTTTCTACACTGAGGGGACACTCTGCTCAAGTACTTTTTGATGTGAGTAGTTGCTGAGCTGTCTTCAGGACATGCATAGGCAAAAGAGTCAATTTTTAAGGACCACACAGTTCTGGTAGACCTTAAAAGACCATGTTTTTTTGAAACTTTAAAATAATCGCTAAATTAACTAGTCTAGTCTTTTACAATTGTGAACTCGGCTAGAAGTTTGTAATATACTCTTTGTACGGAAAAGGAATATGAAGTTTTGTATTCAAAAAATAATAGGAGATAATTCTGTGAGTTAAACTAGAAGTATTAGACTCCATGTCTAAACTTCATGACCAATATCTTTTGTGATTCTTTCACCCTCTATCCATTAAAGGGGAAATAAAGTCTTTCCTTTACAGAATCAAAAGTCTTTTATACAGAGGACTCCTCTAGGCTGTTACAATTTATCTTGAGAATGCTTCCACGTATATATATATATATATATATCATTAGCTGTATATACTCGGGCATCTTATCTGAAGTTTGGCCTATAACCAAGGTCCTCGCAATTTACTCGAAATAAATCATTATTTAACTTGGAAGTGAGAATTGGATTACGAGATTCAGTATAAACAGTAGTAATTAAGAACAGCAATGAGTCAGAAATGTTTACATGGAGAAGAAAGTACAAATACCCAAAGAATTATTTGAAAAATATTATCAACCAGCTAATGCTGCTGTTTTTATCTTTAAGAAGTTCTCTAACAAAGGAAATTCTGCAAGCATTTTTGCATTTCTATTCTCTTCATCTCTTTTGTTAAGCATTATCTTGCAAACTTCATCTACCATCTCCTGAAACTGAGTGTAAAGTTCTAAGAAATCTTCAGTAGGAGTAATGCTAGAATCTCCTTCAATATCACTAACCCATATTTGAACCTTCAAAGGATAGTTTGAATCTAAGATCCAAATCGATATAAGCATTTTTCTCATATAAGTGAGCATTGAAAGAATTATCTTCCTCTTTGATTTTTTCTAGGATCAAACCAGTGGTTGAAGAATACTCACCTGGACCGCTATGCCCTTCTCTAGTAAGTCTGAGAATTCCTCTAGTACATTTTTGTACTATTTCAATTCTTTCTAAATTGACAACTTCATCAATAAATCTTTGAAGAATTGTTGCTGAGGTTTTAATATCCATGGGATCTTCCAGCCCAATTGAGAGGATTTTGAAGTGGGGGTTATTTTTTCTCATTTCTGTGAATATGGAAATCAAATCGTTTTCAGAAACGACATCATGAATAGTCAAATGCTCATCTTTAATCAATATGTCCTTTCTTTCTTCAGGAAAATCAAAATTATGAATGAACATTGGTAGTTTCTTATTCACTGTTGGAAATGTTTGGTTTGATGTTAATCCTTTAGATTATCAGTTGTATTATTAGATTGACTTAGATAAATATATTATTTGAGATCCAAATTCTGATCTCATCTGTTATATGTATAATTGGAGATCTAAAGTCAGCATAAAAATTGCAGAGAAAGATTTGATCAGTTTTAATGGGAAAGCAGCTTGCAAACAAGTTTATCGAAGAAAAAATAAAGTTTCTTAACTTCCATGATCTTCGCATGTAAAGATTCAGGATGTTTACAAAGTTCCTCTGTCCACCTTCTCCTAATTTCAGTTTTGTCAATGGCCTTGATCGGGAATATCATCAGTAAATAAAGAACTGACAAATAGAGATTTATTGCATTTTGTCTGAAAGTATTTCAAGTTTATCTAATCTGAAAGGAAGAATCTTCTATCAGTCCTGGAACTAAGATTTCTATCATAAGTTCCATCACTAGCATACGAGAGTATATTGTCAGCATGGCGTACTGAGTACATGACAACTATGCCATTATAATTCGTCGTTATTTGGAAGACTGTAGTATTTAGTTTGAGCTTCTACGTGTTGTCTGTAAGTTTTGCCTATTTTAGCTAATTAAATAGAGTCCTATCTTTTTCAAACCCATAATTCTCATGAAGAAAACTTGACGGATCCAACTTCTTTGAATAGATTGAATCAGACTAGGATACTGACTCTCAATAAGTAAGACCAAATTTCTTTGTCGATTTAGAGGAATCTCCGAAGCTCCAAGGAAACTTAGCCTTTAAATTAATATATAGGAGTGTATACGAGGGACTTTTTCAATCCAGCAAAAAGAAAAAGTCAAGCTCATACATAAAGTGGCAAGGCAGATCAGAGAACTAATGGATATATTTTGCGACTATTGAAGCATCAAAGGGATGTTGATAAGCTGAGTTATCTTCTGGATCAAAACCAAAACTTAATCTTTGAAAATCTTCCTGTCTCTTCTAAATTCTATATCAATTGTGGAAAATAAAGTTCAGAGTGATGAGTCAACCTTCCAAACTGCTGACTGTGCCTATCATCTCTTCTAAGACTAGTAAGATTGAAATAGATAAGAAATTAATGAAAATCTGGAGAAATGAAGTCTAATTTTAGTTACTAATTTGACTTATATTAGGGCACTTTTATGAAATTGATATGAATTTCAATATTATTTCTGCACTCTTGATTAGTCATAGTTGATTATACCTTGTGGTAAACGCTCTTATAATAATGAAAAATTTTCTAGACCTCAGTCCTTTAAAGTTCAGTGGTAAAGCTCAAAATAAATAAGCTGATCAACAATACCAGTCGAGCCTGGAAGAAACTGAAACACAATGAGATTCAGGAAAATCCCTTTAGAGTATCCTAAAAATCGATGTTTCGTATTGGAATTAAATCGTAACTAATTGTTACTTTTATTTTTTAATCTGTCAGCATTTTCCACCCAGCCCCAGAACTGCCATATTTGCTGAATCAGAAATGGAAGTAATCAAGACTAAGCAACCTCAGCAGAATATCTTCACTTTTACTTGTGATGCGGAAGGAATGAACTCCTTTCGAATTCGATTTAATTCAGTCTTCGATTCAGGGAATCTTCTTGAGGTTAAACAGCTCCACAACTACTCAGTAACTACCCCATATAATTCAATAAATCCCTAGTATGTTATTCAAACGGCTCCAGACTGTTGTGGGACAGAATATGAGTCTTTCACTAGGAGTTGGTTTTATTTTGGCGTAAAAGGAGTTCCCAAAGGCACTAGGATAACTTTTATTGTCAAAAGGATTCATATCCTCTTCTCTCTGGTAAGTCCTATAATATGATTCCTAATATATTAGTACAAAGCTGCTCCTGACACCTACAAACCAGTATATCGTATAGGTGAAGGAAAATGGAATAGACTTATAGAAAATGCTCGACTTTTTGTATACTAATATTTGAAAAAATCCCTAACAGTGATAGGAGGATCCGGAGACTAAAAGTCTGGATGTCGAGTTTGGATATACTTTTGAGGAGGGTCCTGATGAGGAAATTTTCTTTGCATTTTGTTATCCATTTTCTTACAGAGAAAACCAAGACATGTTGGCCAGACTTGCAATGAGATATAAGAAGGATCAAGACATCTATTTTCATAGAGAGCTGCTTATTCGGTCTCCTCAAGATAGAAATATTGATCTAATTACCATCTCATCCCACGATGGGAAATTAGAAATTCAGGAGTCATTTATTCACGAATCCCTATTCCCAATGAGGGACTGGGAACCCAGGGCCTTCAAGTTTAGACAAAATAAACCTATTGTGTTACTAACAGCCAGAGTACACCCAGGAGAGACCCCTGCGTCCCATTCCATGAATGGAGTCATAAAGTTCTTACTTGATAAGTAACTTGTAATGTGAGAATATTGATCTTCTAGAACTGATGTTAGAGCACAGCTGTTGAGAAAATATTTCGTGTTTATGCTGATTCCAATGATAAATCCAGATGGAGTTGCAAATGGCCATTATAGAATGGATATCTACAATCAAAATCTTAATAGGTATTACAAGACTCCTGACCTAAAGAAACAGCCAGCCATTTTTGCCATTAAGGAATTAGTGACCTATTTAAATTCTGAGAGCAGATTATTCTTCTACTGTGATCTTCACTCTCATGCAGCAAAGAAGGGCTGTTTCTTCTTCGGAAATCATCTCGATTTTGTCATGCAAGTACTCACTCAATTCTTTATTTGCTAATTCATAAGGTGGAGAGTATGCTCTTTGCTAAAGTTATGTCTCTGAACTGTATAAATTTTGAGTTTGAGAGCTGCAACTTTTCAAAGAAGCACATGTTTGCAAGAGATCGTGGAGAAAAGCTAACGAAGGAAGGCGCAGGGCGAGTCTGTGTATATAAAATTGCGAACCTCATCCATTCATATACCTTGGAATGTGGATTCCATTATAGCAATGAACTAAATAAAATCGCTCAGCCTTCATTACCATCAACACAAAAGCTCTCAATGTAGACTTTTACAATTAAATTGTAATTAGATAGGGGGCTTGGCATCAACGAGTCTGATGTAACGAATATTGAGTCAGCCATGTATAAGGACAGTCCGGTATATTACACTATAGAAATATATGAGGATGTCGGCAAGGCAATGCTGGTGTCTATACTGGATATCTTTGAGAAAAATCCTTGTTCCAGGATTCCAAATACCTCATATGGGACCTTGGATAACATTCGGACAGAGCTGGCTTCAAAAACTTCAAAGATTACTCGTTTTAGGAGAGATACAACAGTTTCTAGGAAGTGCAAGCGCATAAATGAATTAGCAAAGGAAGTATTTTATGATGACTTTCAGAGAAGGAACTGCTTCGATAAGCCAAAAGCAGTATCCAAACAATTCTCTGCAGAACGAAAACTCAAGGGATATAGCGATTTTGATGATAGAGTCTTCTATCGTACAAAAACGCGAAAGCTTAACGAATCAATGACAAACGACTCCAACAGTGAAAATGCAGATGATGATTTCGATTCATCTGAGGAGAGATCTTTGCCCAAGACCAATCTAAAAAATGATCTTGCTAAAAAGAGATATCCTACTCCCATCCCTCCCTCTAGGGAAAGCCGATCTCGAGCTCTAAGTGTTAAAGTTCCCCAGGGAAGATATACTCCAGTCCTCGAACCTACAGAATCTCCAGTCAAGAGAAAGAATTCTATTATTGAAAAGAAACTACCTTTTTCCCAGCAACTTACCCCGACCATTCATTCAATTCAAAAGCAGCGCGGAGATAAATTGGCCCATCTAAAGTTAATTAACAGAGCAAGGTATATTGATTTATATTTTTCTGAGTAGGTCTAGAATAAGGACGCAAACAACAGGAACCTTGGAATCTCCAATACCAACACATCCGAAGTCGGCTTCTGTGAAGTCAACTCCGAGTAATAATCTGTACACTATAAAAAGTTACGCTATTAATGTGGAACGTAAGTCGGAGAAGAAATATAGACCAGTAAGAAATTCAATGAATTTTCATTTATCTTTAGCCTTTAAATAAGCTTCCTGGTCTCAAATTAAATATGGACCAATTAAATAGTTCCTACTTTGTGGGAAAGACATCACTTATGCTTTCCAAGGCAAAGAGAATAGAAAGTTATAAGAGCTCTCGAAAAGAAGCAGAAAGCGAAAGTGTCAAGGCTTGAAGGCATGGTATCATAATCATCCAATATTGGATCTATCCTGGTTCTTTTGCTCATTGAATTTTCTACTATATTAAATTTTGCATTCTAACTTCCTATTGGTAAAGTTTATCAAATTTGTGTATCATACTTACTATCATTTTATAGAATATTAACATTATGCATATAGTCTTCATTAATCTTAAGATGGAATATAGAAAAAGGTTCCCGATAAGGTCATAATGGTAACTTTGAGTATTTCTGATTTTTATTTTCTTATCATTCACAGAAATTTGATAAATAAATCGCCCAAAATGAATAAAATCCTTCCTAAGAGTTTCGAGGAGTTTGAGCAAAAAGAGTACTGGGACAAATTCTTCAGAAAGCTGAAGAAGAACTCCGATCTAGAGTACTTCGAATGGTACGGTGAATACCCCAACTTCCGCTCCATAGTCAAGAAATATCTCAAATCATCAGATCAGATTCTCAATATTGGCTGTGGTAAGTCCCTCATGTCCGAACAGATGTATGACGACGGATATGAAAATCTTGTCAACATCGATTTCTCAGAAAAAGTCATAGAAGGTAAGGTTTTCTTCCTGCAAGATTCTCATAATTTATATAGAGATGAGACTCAGATCCAAGGACAAAAGACCCAAAATGGTCTATGAAGTCATGGACGTATTGAAAATGAGCTATAAGGATGGAACTTATGATGCTGTTATTGATAAAGGTACATTAATATTTAAGTAAAGTTACCAAAATAGGTACTTTGGATGCCCTATTTCCCAAGGATACCCCCGAAGAGTGTGCAAAGATCAAGACCTTTTTCTCAGAAATCGAAAGAGTTATTAATGATCAGGGAAGCTATCTCTGTATAAGTTTGCTTCAGGAACATATTATCAGAGAGCTTCTTAATCATTTCACTGAGAAAAACTATATCATCGAGATCAATGAATTCATTATAAAGAAGTCCAAGCTGTTCCCCTACCTGGTCTACGTGAAAAAGAGTGATAAGCCCAATGGAAATAATATTTCCCTGATTTTGACTCAAGGAACTGTCTCCCACCAACTCACCAAAGAACAAACCATGGCCAAAATCAAGGAGATCCAGACTTACTCTTTCTTCATGTCTGATATCAGAAAATTAAGACAAGGACAAAGAGTCTCTGTAGATATCTGGGACAACAAACAACCCAACAAGGTCCCAAGATATACAATTATTATCGTCGACTCTCCTAATAACAAAATCCTTGAAAAGGTAATCGTATTCCTCCACCCCTAACCTTATAGAAAACATGTGGATGCTTCATTTCCCCTCAAGGAAGAGAGTCTAGCTACATCGTTGGAACCGAACAAGGAAATTTCGAGCTTCTTGCCCAGTAATGAATTTTGTTATATGCCTTATTCATTAGAACCAATATGAGTCGTCTCTTGATCGTAATCCTCAACCCAGGCCATAAATTCTCTGATATGGAAGAAATCCAAGCTGAATTATCTGGTATTGTCCCCAACCTTTCCCCTAAGGACTGCAAAAATAGCATCCCCTTCATGACAGACGGTGATGAGATAGGAGGTATAGTCTACCGCTTCTATTTCGAACTTTGTAGAAAGAGTTATCCTCTTTGAAGATGACGATATGTTCATTGAAGAACACAAAAATGAAGAAGGAATGGGCTACAGATCCCTCATCCTCAAGGCTAACCTCAACCAAATCCAGAGTGAGAATAGACTCAAGTACTATGATGCTGAGGAAAGATCCAAAGCATTCCCTCTAGCCGCAGCTATCAGCAAGAAATCATTACTCGAGCCCAGAAAAGGAAAAATTGTAGGTCCAGATGAGTCATACTTGACCTTTGAGTTCCACAGACTCATGATTGCTGGTCTCGGCCTCGTCGGAAAGAGGGTCATTGAAGCGAATCCTCTTAGGGTCTTAATCTTGGGAGGTGGAGCTGGTATTCTCAGCAAGTTCTTCTACTACAATTTCCCCAATTCTAAGATCGACACTGTCGAAATCAACAACAACATCATCAAGGTACCCCAATCCTTTATTTAGCTAATTCTTCTAGACCTGTAAGATTTACTTCGAATGGCCAAATGATGTCAGATTCAATGTAGTTAAGGGTGATGCCATTGAATTTGTCAAGAATGCTGCTGCTACTGTTGCTTCAATTACTGCCATTCCTAAGGAAGAAGGTGAACAAGCTAAACCTGAGGAAGAAAAGGAAGAAAAAGAGGAGAAAAAGACCTCAGAGCCTGACTTGTATGATGTTATCATTATGGATATAAGTGACCCTTCTGGAAAGAACATCAGCCCACCCAGTGACTTCAGACAGAGTGAATTCCTTCAGAGCTTGAAGTCAATTTTGAGACCTGCAGGAATGTCTATCATCAATACTATTGTGCCAGATAACAGCAAATTGGATTCTGTGCTGAAGGAGTTTAATAAGGTCTTCGATGTCCTTTACTTGGCTAAGGCTGAGGAGGAACTTAACCACGTTGTGTATGCCATGAACATTGATTTCAAGAAAGACAAGCAAAATGAACAAGAGATAGTTATAGTGGAACCAGAGAAGCTCATGGGAAGGAAGGAGCTTGATATTTCATTCAAACAAATTGTTAAGGGTTTGAGTACCAAGTGGGACCCCACTATGAATATTGAGTCATATTGTTCAAGTATTTCGTTGAAATATCCTCAAATTAATGCCAATCCTCTCCAAATGACCAATGCTGTGATGACAAAGAATAATGAGGAGTTCACAAATAGAACCAAGGAACTGTACTTGGATGACAAAGAAAAAGTAACAAAGGAAAAGCGCAAAAAGAAGAAGAACAAGAACTAAGATTTTCTCATCAGTAAATGTATATTTATTATTGGGTTGTCGTCTTGATAGTAGTACCTTCACATAAGAATAGATAAACTACATTCATCCCTGTACAACATTTATTCACAACAACGGATTACACTTAATTATCTAGCATTTTCCCTATTATTCAGCCTTGACTTTCTCGCCATCTGGCTGAGGTGTATTATTACTACCACCCTTCTTTTTCTTATTGGCCATAGCACCAGGAGTTTCGTCTTCCCCTTCTTTTTCCTCAACAATAGTCTCATTTTTCTGTTTTTCTAGCAATCTTTTTCTTTCCTCCTCGGCCTCTCTGGCAAATTTCTCAAGTGGGTCCTCGCTCCTTGCAACTGCTGACATGAGCTCTAGGAATTCCTTTGAATTCTTCTCCTTTGCCTCACGATTTCTTCGAATCCTTTCTTGCTGTTCTTTGTCTGCAAGATTCTGGAGATATGGCAATACATACTTTTGGTATAGAAGGTTGAGAATAAAAGCACCCAAGGAGAATAGGATTAGAAATACTGGGCTTGTAGGGTCGAGGAATACTGATTTTGCCATAGTATCTAGATATTAAGAGATTTATTTAGACTAACAGTTAATTCGACTCAGATAGAAATCCTACAAATACAGAGTTTTCACCTGGAATATTTCCAGTGTAGAATGTAACTTATGAACTAAGATCTATAAAGCTAGGGCTAAAAGTACTCCCCAGTAGTTCCATTATGCAGGAGATGCTGGATATAATATCTTGTCCACTTCCTTTTAAAAGTTAATCCGAACTCCCTGCCACTAACATCAAAAGAGTCCAACACTGGCTTCCTTCTCAGCAGCTCTCCTAATCTTTCCAGATCATCATTTCTAAAGTCCAGACGAGTCTCAAATTCAAGTGTCAAGTTCTCAGACCCACTCAAATCATTAATAAAGGCAATTAATGACTCCAAGAAGTACTGCTTATTGTCTCCAATAAAGATAGAAAAAATATTAATTTTGAACTTCTTCGTTCTTTTAGATATGCTAGTCAACAAGGAACTTAGCTCCGCGCCCCTTATCACATTACTCCAGAGGTGGAAATAGGCCCATTCGGTATCTGTTACCATCTGCAGGAGATGTGCTATGGACTTGGAAGTTACTACCATCCCATCCAGGGTGATATTCTCTAAGCTAAAGTTCTTAGCATTGGCAGGCGAGAAATTTCTCATCCCTATAACTGGGGCATATACACTAACACTGGTGAGCTTCTTATGGTAAGTGGCAAGAACGTTAAGCATAGATCCAAAATCAATGATTTTGTCCTCACTAGGAGGCTCTCCTCTATCTATTCTTTCTCTTTCCATAAAGTCAGTGCAAGAGACCTCGAAATTCTCAAGGGAATTAGGGAGTCTCTCCAAGATGGCTATTGTAAGCAACCCTGGGTTGTACCTATTTGCCGTTGAACAGTTTATTTTCAGGACTTTGAGTTCTTTCAAACTAGTCCATTGATTCATAAAATTCTTGAATAGGCTGCTCGTCTCAAAGGGATTGACATGGTTTTCAAGGAGTGGGGTCCAATCATCATTTTCTATTTCTATTTCTAGTTCGAATTCCTCAAGTTTTAGTGGCATAGTAAGGTGAAGGAAGAAGGACCTTAGGGCTTCTGTGGTAGAGTTGATGGTAATTGAAAGGATTTTGAGGCTTGTTAGTTCACAGATGTTCCTGAGGAAGGGCAAGTCAGGACAATCATATTCAGATCGATTGACGTGTAATTCTAAAGTCTGAAGCTTTTTAAAATAACGACTATTTCTCATTACAAACTGGAAGAAGTTCTCTTCAACAAAACTGTATGACCTGATTTTCCTGACAAAGTCAAACAGGGAGAGTTGAGCTAGCGAGTCAGGCAGTTCGTGCCTCTTATCCCTGATACGCAGAATGATGCCTTCAAGGAAATCCTTAACATAAGGAATCAGCTTATCAAGCAGCTTGATGGCATCAACCCATCTATCTATGATTTTCCCTCCTATTTCTATTACCCTTAGTCGCCTGGTTCTTGGCAATTGCTTCCTAAGTCTATAGAAAATAGGTTCTAAACTTTTAATTTCGAACCCAAACTTTTCTTTATCCTTCATATCTGCCACTTTTATTCCCAGAGTCTGGAGCTTCCTACGCTTTATGACTAACTTCCACTCAGCCAATGATTCTAGATTTATTTCAGCCTCAGTGATTGATGGGAATAGCAAAGCAGATTTATTTGAAGGACATCCACCTATCTTTTCCACTTGTCTGACAATGAACCTCCTACAGTGTTTTATTGCATTGTAAGCTTTGCCTATCTTGAATTCATCTTCTTCGTTGTGATCGGAGATTTCACGGACATATTTTACTTGCTTCAGCTTCTGAAAGACGAGATGGGAAAGAATGCTATTGATTTTTTGGATGCACCTATAGTGGCGCAACCTATTCTGGTAATCCTCAGCCTCGTAGGTGATAATGACTTTGGAGGTTTTGCTGGGAAAAAATCGCATAAAATATATTGGATTTTAATTGAAATAAAAAGTAATTCAGTTTCTAAAGGCTAGGAACCCCATTTGGTCTTCTTGGCCTGAGAGCGCTTTCAAATGTTGTGATATTTTGAGTTAACTCTCCTAAAAGCATCTCTCATTAACTTAGATTTTCATCGAAGAAAATGTTATCTAAGTCCTCTAGGCCATAGAAGATTAGTCTCTGACCCACTGAATTTGCTCATAAAGTCTCACACTTTATGTCCTAAAATTTAATGAACTTAGAAATTTTGATTTGAGATTGTCTAGAAAATATAAAGTTTACCAATTTTATCATGATTTATGGCTAGCAGCAATTACCATGGTCCGTATGAGTGCTAACCACTTGATTATTATTGTGCATGATTCCCATTCAGGCTTCGGCAGGTCACAGAAAAATCTTCTTAGAATTCATATTTCAGTTTAGTTCTACCCCCTTGGCGTCATTCTAACAGCATAAATATGGCGGAGTGAGCTTGTTAGGGGCTAGTTTCTGTCCCTTCTCTCTGCTACCATCTGACCTTTGATCATGATTCCAGTGCCGCGTAATAAAAATTGGAGCCAGAAATTCAAGCCCAAATACCATGTTCTTTGCACAGACTTCCTGGCTTAAATTCTTGATAAACCTAAGATGGTTTTTTTCTGAACATTTTCAAAACTCCTTTTTAATATTTATTGCTCCTGAAATCTATTTTTCAATTTTGCCTAAATGGATTCTTACCAAGAAATTGAACTTTCTCTCTTGGACAAATCTGAAAAATCCCCAACAAAGAGTTTTCAGCTACACGAACATGATGAATTAGAGCAATTTCTAAACTCTCAAAGCTACCTGAGAAGATTTCTTCCAATAAAATCATATTTCGAATACCTTACTTTCCAAGATGCTGTTCCTACTGTCAAAAAAATCAATGCTAGCAATAAAACAGCAGTCCTAGAGGACATTCCATTTCCTTTTCGCAATTTTAATGTTCCTCAAAAGGCCATTGAACTGGATAAAAACTGGCAAGAGGAGACAAAATCTTCCAATCCCTCAATATTAAGAGCATTATACAAAACCTTCAAGCCCTTGATATGGAGGGACCTGCTCATCACTTTTATCATGAATAACTGTCATCTAATTGACACAGTTCTTATGGCAAAAATTATCAGAATGATTACGGATTTTGACGCATCAGAGACTGATGAAAAGAGTGCTTATTTATGGGGAATCTGTTATGCTATGCTTTTCTTGACCAAAGTAGCCTTAGACAATTGGTTTTTTTATTTTAATGGGTCAACAAATATCTCCATAAAGTTTAGCATTATCGCACTTTTGTATAAGAAACTTAACTGTGTTTCCTTGACTTCCATACAAAAGATGGATATAGGAAAGGTGATTAATCTCATGGCAAATGATGTCAATGAGCTTGATTTCGGTTTGAGTTCTGTTTTACTAATGATAATGAGTCCTTATAATGTCCTTGTTTCCTGCTATTTATTATCAAACCAACTGGGCTGGCTCTCCATTCTCGCCCTATTAATGGTATTTGGCTCAATGCAACTTTCAACCTATATCTCTAACCGTAGCAAGCCTATAAAGGCACAAAAGAATCTCACAACAGATACCAGAATCAGACTGACAAATGAACTTATCGAATGCATCAGGCTTATCAAGCTCTATGCCTGGGAAAAACCTATAAGAGCCATCATCTCATCTCTGAGACTCGAAGAGGCAGGCCTGATGACAACATTGGGTAATATTGATGCTATGAATAGAGTTATATCTGAAATTTCAGTCTATTTTTGTCTCTTCTTTTTGTGTATATTGTACGTCTGGAATGGCAACCTTCTAACTCCAGAAAAAGTCTATGCCGCAGCCTCGTTGCTTTTCGTTATCAGAAGAAGAGTTCTCTGGCATTGGACGTACGGGCGTCATTTTGTAGTTAGTGCTAAATTGCTAGTCCAAAGAGTAGAGGATATCTTGGCCATCCCTGAAGTCATCAAGCTAGATGGAAACAAGGAAGAAGAAAGAGTAGAAAGCTTTATCTCAAATCCGACTGATGAATCTATAATTTTCAAGGATTATTTTGCTTATTGGTCCAAGGAAGTTGAGCAAGCTTGCCTTAAGAATATCAATACTGTCATTCCTAGTGGCAAGTTGACTGTGGTTATAGGCACTGTTGGCTCAGGGAAGACAACTTTACTTTTATCATTATTGTCAGAGATACCCAAAACCTATGGACATCTCATTTATAATGGCTCCTTGGCTTATGTCGAACAAGAACCTATAGTGTTCTCTTTATCAATCAGAGATAACATCCTGTTTGGTAAGGAGTATGATGAGGAATTTTATAAAAAGGTTCTTTTCGCTTGTAATCTTGACCAGGATCTCAGACAGTTTGACCATGGGGATCAGACTATTGTCGGAGAAAGAGGAGTCACTCTTAGTGGAGGACAAAAAGTTCGTCTCAGCCTGGCTCGTGCACTCTATTCGCAGAGTGATATTTACCTTCTTGATGATCCTTTATCAGCTGTTGATAGCAAAGTGGCTAATCACATCTTCCTCAAAGCTATTAGAGGGCTTTTGAAGGACAAGACTGTAATTTTAGTGACCCACCATTTGAACTTTGCAAAGCAGGCCGACAAAGTAATAGTATTGAATCAAGGAGAAATCGAAGCTCAAGGTTCCTTTGAGGAAGTGCAGTCAAAAGACATCAACTTATTAAGCCTTTTCACTACAGATGAAGAAAGCCATTATGCAGAGGAGATAGCTAGAAAACTCTCAGAAAGAAGGGCTTCTCTTAACAAAGAGATAACCACTTTGTCACTCCATGGAGAAGTGCAAGAAATAAAACACGAAGAAATTAACCAAGTTACATGGGAAACCTACAAGAAGTACCTACAAAGCAGCTCAGATAAGTGGGCTTTGATATATGCCATGGGGTCATTTGCCTTAGCCCATGGATGTATCGTTGGGTTGACTCGTGTGCTTGGATATTGGGCATCAGAACAAACTCAAGAATTCCAAGATAGTCAGATTTCGGGAACAGAATATCAGTATAGTCATACATTTTATATATTTGCTTGTACAGCTTTGATCACGATTGCTGTAGTTGCAACCTATATCAAGGGAATTCTGTTGATGAGGCTCTTGATAGACATCAACACAAACATTCATATGAAAATGCTACACACTGTCTCCCGTGCAGTTATTGCCTTCTTTGATGAGACCCCCGTTGGAAGAATCCTTAATAGATTTTCATCAAGCTTAGGAACTCTCGACAAAGCCCACTATGACAATACTTATACGCTGATTGATGGCGTTCTCCAAAATCTCTTTTTCCTGATCTATATCTGTTTGGCCAATCTAACCATGGCAATTCCCGGAATTCTCGTTGTAGTCCTGTTTTTCAAGCTCAGAGACTACTATGCTAAGGCCATGAGGGAAGTAGAGCAGCTCGATTTTGCCACCAGGTCCCCCATTTACTCAGAAATATCTTCGACTCTAAATGGCCTCGTAATTATCAGACTATATAGGCAAGGGATAAGATTTATTAAGCATTTCCTGACCCTCATCCATACAAACTCAAGAGTCTCCATCTTCCATCATAGACTTGAGAGACTTTTTGGGTTTTCGTTATTTGCATTGCTATGGGCTCTGGTCATGTCTGGGACCTTTATCTTCATTTATGGAGCCACTCGCCTGGATATTGATGCAGGACTGTTCGGAATGGCCCTCTATTATCTCATTGTTGTTGGGGCTAATGCGGTTTTCACAACCAAGCAAAGCGTTTTCTTTGCTATTGGAATGCAAAACGCTGAAAACATTCTTCAATACTGTGAACTTCCCCAAGAACCTGCTGATGAGAGACCTTTAGATAAAGCTCTTATGGAGAATACTGGAGGAAACTGGCCACAAAGAGGTGAGATAGAGTTCCGAAATGTCTATTTGAGGTATAAAAATACAAATACATATGCCTTAAATGGGCTAACCTTTTCAATTCCTGCAAATTTCAAGGTTGGAATTGTCGGAAGGACAGGCGCAGGAAAATCTTCATTGATTCAGGCCTTGTTCAGAATGGTCGAGATAGAAGATATTCCTTCAAGCATGATAACCATTGATGGTGTAAACACTAAAGAATTAGGGCTTCAATTTTTGAGAAGAAATTTAAGTATCATTCCCCAGACCCCTGTCCTCTTTACAGGTACAATAAGAAAAAATTTGGATCCATTTGAAGAATATACTGATGCTAGGCTATGGGAAGTCCTTGACCAGGTCAGACTAAAAGATTATGTTGACTCATTGGATAAGAAGCTTGACACAGAAATTGGTCAAAGCAGCTCAGTGTTTAGTGCAGGACAGAAGCAGCTTATGTGTTTGGCTCGTGTTATTCTAAAGAAGAAGAAAATAATGGTTTTTGATGAAGCGACTGCCAATGTGGACTATGAGACTGATGCTTTTATACAGGAAAAAATGAAGGAGTTGTTCAATGACTGTACGATACTTACGGTGGCACATAGACTGATGACTATAGCTCATTATGATAGGGTGATGGTATTGGATAAGGGAGTTGTAGTGGAATTTGATCACCCATATGTGCTGCTAGTGGAAAAACTGGGTGATAGGAGAATCACAAGAGAGAATGGATACTTTGCTAAAATGGTCCTGAATAATGGAGAAAAGGTTGCTGAGAGTATATTTAAGATTGCGTATAATCAGTTTAATTCTGCTTTTGCTAAAAAGTAAGGTTTCTGAGTTTAAATATCTATGCTTGAATGCTTGAGTTTGATTATTTATATGCTGTTCTAAGTCAAAATCAATTTTGTCGAAAGTCCCAAAGTTTCAATATAGACTAAATATTCATTATGAAGATCCTACTCATGAGTCTCATACAAGGAATTATTCAATTAGAGATTGGTATGAAATTATTTGATTCTCTGGACTTTTCTTACTGCATAGCAATCAATTACTGTTCACTTTCCATCTCATTTCCAGAGAGGGCGATTGCTGGCTTGTTTTTCATGTTTAATGGGGATTGGCGGATGTTCTTCTTGTGATTAACTCTTTGTTCATTTTCTTGAATAAGACTGAAAACTCCTAGCAAAGATCCCTTCTCGTCAATGTCCATGCGGCCTTTTTCAAGAGCGATGGTGTTGTGGTTGATCTTGGGGATCTTCATTTGGGTCTGAAGAGCGAAAGTTAATGAGAAAAGGCAGAGAATAGCCAAGACCTTGAGGATTTTGTTCATTTTGATCTAAATAAATTGTTATTACCCAGAATAAAACGCTTAGTTTTTCAAATTTGTTCCACAGCACAAGCTCAATAATTTCTTCAATAATTCGCAAGTCCCAGTAAGAATGGGCTATGAGGGCGATCAACTCTAGTCCAAATGTATAATAAGCAGTCTGAGATTATTCATCCGAAAAGACTCCAGTATTTTAATCAACTGAGCAATTAAGTTGTCAAGTAAGTTGATTAACTTGAACGTTCTAAGTGTAGCCGATCCTTGGCGCATCTTCCTGTTCTTAAGAAAATTTTCATAGACGTTTTTAATCTGATATCTAAGCCTAAACCTTAGCTACTAAAGAAATCTTCTTCGAAAAATTTTCTCAATTGTATCTCTAAAACATTCAATTAATTTCTGATGCATCTCTCACAATAAAAATATTAACTAGGATAGGTTTGGGAAAATTAATATGAATTTGTTTGAAAATTGGCCGAATTTTTTGTTCTATGAGAATCGGCTCATGTAACTAGGTACAGTTATGCATATGGATTAACTATCTTCTATCATTTCAATTTTCTATATTATTTTTTTCCAAATATAGTCGCCTTATGTTATTAAAAATCCCTTCATATAGATTTATTGTCTATATAGAAGCTTAATATCAATAAGATTTAAACATGGAAAACGAAGAATATTTAGCCGCAGAGCGTGTAAAGAAACAACAGTTCTTGAAAGCCGAAATCCTTGACGAAGGATACTCAGGTCAGGATTTCGCCGAATTTCTCGATAATAAAAAGCCTGGGGGTACAGAAAGCAAGTATATTTTCTTCAACATTTAGGTGGATCAAACGTCGACCTCTGGACTACCGAAGAACTTGTCCTCGTATAATAATCTATCCGACTCACTAACCTTATAAGGCTGTCAGTGAATTTAAGTCTGAAATGGCTATAAAATCTCTTGGTCATGAGGACAATTACGCCAAGAGCTATCAAGAACCCGCAACAAAGATGGAATCTGTCCAACCAAAACCAGAGGTTAAGTATAACTCCAATTTCGACAATTTTGAGTACGACGAAGAAGAGAAGGATTATGGACAGATAAGCAATCAGAATTCTAATGTTGGCAGTCAAGGAAAACTCCCTGAAAAGAACGTCCATTTCAACGAGGCTTCAAACCAGCCTTCCAATAAGTTCATTATTAAGAAAGAAGAAGGTCATGACGTAAAAAACTTATTTTCTTCTGGAAAATTTTTAGCCTCACAGAGAAAGTGAAAGCTTCTCCCAGAGAATGAATGTCAAGATTGCCGAGACTACCCAGCTCACTGATAAGCCCTCAGTAACTGTGACTGTAGTAGAGTATAGTTCATTTCTACCAAAAAATTAATTGTACAGACCCGAATTGGTCAAAGGAGGCATCTTCTCATCCTCATATATTGCTTATAAGATCAAGACCGCTCCTTTTGGATGGACCGTCAGGAGAAAATACTCAGATTTTGTCTGGTTAAGAAACACTTTGAACAAGCTTCACCCAGCAATTGCTGTATATCATTAAAACTAAGAAATGTAATATCTAGCTCCCTCCCTGCCCTAAGAAGAAATCCAAGAAAAAGTTCGAAAATGACAAGATTAGAAAGAGAATGTATTTCCTCGAACATTTCCTCAATGCTTGTCTCCAGCAAATCGACCTCAAGAGTGATAGATACCTCCAAGCCTTCTTGCAACTTGAAGAAGAGTCTGCCTGGAAAGCTCGTAAGAAGGAAGGAGAAAAAGCCCACAGAATTCAAAAGCTAGAAGATATTTACACTACCTCTGGACAAGTACCAGAAAAGTTTGTTTTCTAAATGACCTTAGATCAACTTGGAAATTAACAATGACCTCAAAATCTTCTGTTCCAATGCCTTTGAGCTTGCCAACCAAACTGAGCCCATCTACAAGAAGTAAATTTTCTCTTGAAAACCTTAACTTTCAAAAGAATCAGAAAGCTAAGCAAGCAATTGGTCTTAGACATGGACCAAGTCTCCAATACTATTTTCACTCTTGGTGAGTGCTTTGCTGCTCTCTACGGAGCCTCAAGTACCTATAACAAGAATGTCAACATTGGAAGAAATCTCCAACTTGACGATATGTACCTTACTCTCAACAATATGATGGTTTCTTGGGGTAATTTGCTAGAAAAAAAGTATTGAGAATTGTAGGTGAACAAATGTTGAGTCAAATCAAGTTGGTTCAAAAGCACTTCACTTACTTCTATAAGTACGCTACTTATGAAAACGAAGGATTCAAGGAGCTCTTGAAGATCAGAAATGCATTTGGAATAGATTATGTCAAGAAGAAGAAGGAAGTCAACGCTAAGAAAGAAGCCATGTTCCAAAAGGGAGATATCTCAAAGTGGGAAATTAGCGCCTCTAAGTTGAAGGAGTACAGTAAGGAAGAACTCTTAAAGAATAAGAGCCTTGCCTTTGACTTGATGCTCCCCAAGGTATAGCTAAAAGGAATAGTCTTTGAAATATTAGGAAACAGCTTCTTTAAATGAAATGAGAGATCTCTTCGCCTACTATAATGCGATGAGTTACACAGAAGTGACTAGGACTCTGGGAGAGAAGTGCAGGAATTACTGCAAGAACTTCTCAGAGTTCGCTAAGTCGCAAGGTGAAAATCTCTCGCAGGTAATTTCTAGGATCTTTTTGTGAGTTTTTAGATGCATGTAAGCTGGAGTGATATGATGAGTCATTTCACGGAGGTAAAGAATCCCGGAGGGAAGGAACGTACAGTACTAAATAGAAATTCTGTATGGGTGCCGGATACGCAGTATGATATAGGAGAGGCAGAAGACGATTAACCTATATTATTGTGTTTGTATCTAAAGTTAAAACACTCTTGTTTAAAGTCACTATATAATGACACTTGGACCAATTTTAGTATGCTAATATTACATTTGGAAGAAATAACATGAAAATATGAACATATTTTATACTTAATTACTTGAACTATATTACGAAGAAAGAGGATTATTCACTAGACTCAGTGGGTATGGTGGCCTCTGGGTTGCTACTGATCAACTTTTGTTCGTAAATCAATCCAAATTTCTTCATGTATTGATCCTGGAACTAACTTTATTAGCTTTGTTTAAAATTTTTGTACCTCTGTGCCATAGAATGGATTCCCTTTGATCCATTTCTTCAATTTGACTGAGCCTTTTCTCTTTTTGGCTTCTTCCACATATCTAAGTGTTGTCAGTTGAATCAGCCAAAGACTTACAATTGAAGGATGCCCTCATATTTCTCTTTGAAATCATCAGGAATGGTCGAAAGAGCCTTTTGTTTTCTCATTACTTTGATTTTCTGGGCAAGATAATAGTTTCCAACAACTAGGGCATCAACCATCTAGAAATCAAGTCTTACCTTCCACAAACTTTTCCTTAAGTTCTCCTTTAGGTTCAGGAAGTCTATATGTTCTAATCTTGCAAATTCTTGCAAGGACTCCTCTGAGAGGACCGAGCATGAAGAACCTAGAATCTTATTTAGTTTGTTAGAGACTGTACTTGAAAAATAGAATTGAGAAGAGGATGGCAGTACACCAGCCAAAGACATAAGTAATGGGTCTATTCAAACTGTTGCTGTAGAAGTGAATGATATCAGCGACGAAGTCGTTTACAACTTCATCTGGATTATCTAAACATTAGAAGGCTGGAAATTAATTGTACCATTTGTATTAGTAGAATTGGTTAAAATGAAATCACTAAACTGAATAGGTTAGGCAATTTTAATCGATTGGTTACGTAAGTTTGATAATCTGTTGCACTAGTGGGAGCTAGTTCAATACTACCATAAATGAGGATGGCAATAGCCAAGTGGAAGAGCAAAGAGTATGGCAATAGATTTCTGGTCATGTTCACAAACTTCTCATCCAGTCTTGGTGGATTTGAGCAGAATCGTAGAGTCATGTATTTATCTACCCAAAATTGGATAAAGAAGGACAAGGCTCCAAACAAGTAGAGGATGGGAAGTCCAGCTGAGTACATCAAGATAACAAAAATCACAGTAAGGAACTATCTTTTTAGCATATTTAGTCATGTTTTACGTTAGAATAACTGTTATCCAAAGGAAGCATTGGTCCTTTATAGACATTATTATAATCAGTCTGAAGCAGCTTTCTTGTGTTTTTCATATCACTAACAAATCCTGATCCAATTATTTTCCATAATTCTAAAGTACCTCTATCCCACCATCTATATAGGTTGACAGCAATGTAGATAATCACAACACCGAGTTGATAGGTTACACCACAAGTGAATACTGTAACCATCTATGCTATTACAAAAAGCGAAAATCTCTTACCAGGGCTGTGCCGTTTCTTACGAACCACTGAACAGTAAAAATGGAATTTCCTTCAAAATCTTTATAAGTTAAGCTTTTTCAAGTAACAAAGTTACTGATATCAAAATTGTTACACATTGGTTTAAAGAGTTCCAGGCTCGGCGGAGAGAAATAAGTCCATATTTTCCTCACACTGTCCAAATCACCCAAGAACATAATCCATCCAGTATTCAAAACTTGTACAAGAAATACACCAAGGGCTGCTTCCTTGAGCTCTGAGGAAATCGTGGGTCTTTTCATTAGTTTCGAGCATAGTAGGACAACACCAGCACCAATACCGTTTGCTGCGGCAATGGCTCCAGCCACGCCGTACTGCAAGATTAGTGACCAGAAGACGCTCTTGAATTTTTTCACATTTGTGAAATAGTCATAACAAGGAGAGTTATGTTGATAGAAGATATATGGATCTGTGTTCGTTACATTAGCAGAACAGGTGTAGTTATTAAATTGCAGGAAGGCAGTTCGAGAGGCTTCACTACAGGGTTAATAAGGAATTATAAGAGAATACATTTGCTCGTCTATGTCTCCTTTGAAATTAGCTTCGCAATAGCACTGAAGAACTCGTTTATCGTTCCAGTACTTACCAACATCATCAGCCTGGTAGCTAACAGGGCAAGTTGTAGGTGTAAGAAGATCTTGGTAGTTGATCTTTTTGATCTGGTAGTACATGAGGATATAAAAACCTTAGGATATTAGGAAATTTTGAGAGAAACTTACTGCCGACAATATAAATGAACTCCAATAGGACAATAAAGTACTTTCTGATGTTGGATTTGAGTTTGGTTGTGCCAAGATTGTTCCCTAATATTATGATTCTTATATTCTTGTCTTTTTACACTGGAGATTAGTTGGGGGTGGGGCTTTGGTGACTCTTATTCTGTTATCTCTATAGCTACAGAGTTATTCTGGAAGAAAAATCTGTACTATCTGAATTCTTCTCTATCGAAACCGAGAAGCTTGCTCACATTATCTTCTTGGAACTTGTAAATCAAATAACTGGCTGTGGCAGGATTATTGAAGGTGATAAAGACGTATTTCAGTTGTTTGGGTTCGTTCGTTTCAACGTGAGCTAGATGCTTCTTTGCGGCTTCAAGCTCCTGTTGACACTCAACTATATCAATAACTACTCAGAAATAACAAAATTACAGTGTTTTCTAACCAACTCTGATTTGAATCTCTCATCTGTAATGTTAGATTGCTCGGCCTTTTCTAACAGGAACTCGGCAGCTGTGATCTTCTTCAAGACTTTTCCAAGCTTTGATCTGGCTTTATTGAGCTTTTTGTCCATGAACACTAGGTTAATATCAGCAATAGTCATGTCAACTTGGCTCTTGAAATGCTAAGACTTAGTTGAGTAATGGGTTAATCCAACCTGGTTGAAATGATCAATGAGTTCGTTCATAAGTAAGTAGATGTTCTTGACTACTCCAACATTGGCTACTTTAATTGTGTATTTCTCTGGGCTGAGTTTTTCTTTCTTGTACCTGTCAATTTCTAAATTTTCTGCTGCTGTTATCCTACATATTAGTTCCAAATATAATCTTATCTACCAGAAGTAGCCTGTTGTATAGAGGATAATTGAGAGTAAGTCAATGACAATGAACAGATTGTAGACATTTCTTTTCTCCCAAGTCTCGAATCCAGGGATCAGCAATTGAAACTCTGAACGGATCAACACAATAATGATTGTTTTACCTTCACAGACTGCATATCCGCTCACAAAGAGCTGGTTTTGAGTTCCTGGTTTTTCAAGAGAACATTTTGTGGGAAGATTATTGATTGGAAAAGTCACCTGGCAAGACCGCTGCTGATAACAATTGTCATAGAGTCTTGTTTGTTGTATGATCTCGTCTGAGCACTGAGTGTATGTATCATTTGTAATTGTTGCAAATACTTCTGCAGTCTACAAATGAATATCAACTCTGTTTGGGTTTACCAGATTGCATGTCGCCGTGGCTCTCAAATTGACTCCCACGAATTCAATCATTCTCATTCCTTCTGGACAGGTGAAGGTCAGAGTCTCATAAGGTATTCCCTGTGTAGAAGTATCATTGGTGACAACCGAGCAAATAGGCTGGCTTTTTCCAAGGTTTCCAAAGGTCAAAGAGAACAATCCAATGGTAAACAGGGAGGTATTGGAATAATCGCTAATAGCATTCTTGCTGAGCATGAGAGTAAGAATGACTGGGACATTCAGCAAGAATAATATAACAAACAAATATATCAAATATTTCTATAACTTAGTTCCTTTGTAAGTGCTCTTACCATATATTTGAAGTAGAGAGCGATACCAATACCATATGGCAATAATGAGCTTTCCTTGACATTTTTAAAGCCCAGCATACCCGTAGGTGTACATAGAGGAAATGGTCTCCTTTTGATTTCTATATATTAAAGCAATCTTTTTGAAAAATTACTCTGATCGATGTCGAGATATTCATCTCTGGGGTGATTTTCATCAATGAACCTTTTAAGCTGATAGGTTAACTAGGGTAGTCATAGCTTTACTTGATTATAGCTTAAACCATTTGAGGCTACAATCTCTTCCTCTTCCCTAACATTTTAGATCGATATTGCTCTTCTTGTTACTCTTCCTGGTCATCATATTCAACTTCCTTGCGTATAAGATTCTCGTAAAAGTTTGATGTAATGTGGTTATTTAACTTTTTAGCCTTCTTGTCTTTTTTATTAGAGTCAAGAAGCTCTTTCTATTCCATTTTCAGATTATAAGAAGAGTTGAATTACCATAAAGGCAAAATCTAACTTATATTGGTCAATATAGGTCTTCTTTTTCTTTTTGTCCCGTCTTACAATTTGTGGAAACATCTTTGTAGCAACTCTCTCAAGAGTTAAGCCCTCATCATCCTCCTGTTCATGATCATCTAGTAGGCCTTTTTCTAAGTCCTTTTTTCGGGGATGTACATCTGACAATTCTATTATTGACTAAATTGATGACAAGTAGGAAATAGTACGTACTCTACGATGACTATCCTTGCTTTCTTCTTCTATTCCAAGAGAATTTTTCCTATTGAATCTCAAGGAGGAGTCAGTTTTGTCCATGAAAGACTCTTGAGTGTCTAGTTTATCTTCCATATTTAAATCTAGCTACAATAAAAAATAACAAATACAGAGATTTCGGGGGAAATATAGAACTACTGCACAGATTTACACACAAATTATGGATTTTTGTTCTGCTTGATGACTTTCTTTACCTCCACAACCTTCTTATAGTCCTCGCACTTTTGTGTCATCAGTGGAATGTCTGGGTCGTCAGGCAAATAGAATCTATATCTGCAAAATTAAACTCAATCTACATTTTTTTACAGGTTTCTTATCTCTTGTGCCAGAGGAGTGTCTCTTTCCAAAGCTATGCGTCTCAATAAAGTCTCTGATGTATAGAAGTCCATCCAATGGGCTTTCCACAGTCCCAGTGCTTAAATTTTTAAACAAAATCCTTTGGATAGGTTACTAGCTATAGAAACGATTCTAAATGAGTTTCTCTTGAAGACTTTGAAGCAACCATAGATACCAACCAAGAAAACAGAATTCAAAAAGAGGGCGATATTATTTGGTTGTTTTCTGACTTCATCTCCCCAATCTCTAACATATTATGCTTGGCCAGGCTATGATTTACGCCATTTCTAATTGTTCTCTAATCTCAGCAAAGGCTCTTTTTCTATGCATGTACTGAGAAAACCTCTAGGAATAAGAGAAAAACGAAGGGATATTACTTGATAAAAGGGTAACATGCGGGAATACTTATCATGGAAGTCAGGGTCATCTACGGTTTCGATAGCGTTTCTTAAGGTGGAATAAATAAAACTTGAATTGGCCTTGCTATTATCTTTGAAGATAAAGAGGAGGAAAATAGCTATTACTTCTCTCTACTTCTTCTGCTGTTGTATTTGGAAGACCAACGTCCTTGAAAAATGAAGGAAGGCCTGAATCTTTATTGTTTTTGTCGTTCTGCATCTGAAATAAATTTATTCAATTGACTGATTCACTCGACTTATCGTGCGAAATAAACATTTAAATTTCAATGTCATACTTCAAGCTCAAGACAAATATTTCAAGCGCCTCCAATACATCTCCTTACCAGTATGTCCTTTCACAGGATCTCAAATATCTCATCATATATAACGACTCCTTTTACACGTAAAACCACTAATATCCAAAATGGCTCAATTTTTAGGCTTGTTAGTTTAACATCCAGAACTATCCTTTTCTCAAACGAATGCACTCAGGTGGGACTTTTTCTCTACAATATTGACATTAAAAGAATATGAGGATACGCTCTGTTCGCTTTGAGGATGGTCTCATAATTGCCCAATTCCAAGTCGGAAGCACATATAAGCTCCAAGCTCGCGAATTAAAGAACAGTCTCAGCTTCTATGAGCTCGAGATTTCAGAAGAAATGACAGCTTGCGTCAGAGCTAAGGTACAAGTTGGAACTGAGGAACTCAATGGCTTATTCTATGGTACCGCCAGCGGAAAACTCAGGCTCTGGGATGTAAAATGGATTTGAGCTATAGTCTAATTGTCTAGTTCAATAAGTCTGGAAATGTCGCTGATATTAAGATCAAGGTAGGATGGTTATCCCTGGTTTCTAAATATTAGACCGATGGAATTTCTAAAATTGGCAAGATAAGAAAACTAGTAAAGAGTCATAAATAGGCATAATTCGATAGATATTGTATCTGGCCAATGGACAACCATATCTCGTGATTGTAGACAATGACCATGTGCTGTTATGTGCTATGTTGAACCAATTTGAGATTGTTGGGGCCTTCACTTATAGTATTCTCATTTCGAATTTAGTAATAACATGTAAAGAGGGCCTAACCTTTGTTGATTCTTTCCTCGTGTTTGATGGAGATAATGAGGCCATAGCTGTTATTGGCCATAAAAATAAAGAGCTGAGCTTGGTTAGGATTGATATTTCAAGCCTTATGGGAAACAAAAATAGTAAACAGGGTATCCTGATAGCCTAACAATCTGTTAGATAGCAATATTCAAACTGATGTTAAGGAGCTTGGATCTGGATATGATGAGACTGTGAATGTCTCCCTCGTCAAAGATAATTTTAAGCCCAATAAATTCTATAAGCCAGTTGGAGATACAATCGTTGTGAGCTATAAAGTAAAGATATGTGTCTATTTAGATAAATTGTCAAGAAAGATTCTTCTTCAATTGGAATTAGATTCTTCTTTTTAAGAGAAGGATCCATTTTGGAACATACTTACATCCCATCCTTGAGAATAAAAGAACTCATCAGTGGGCCTGTTCTCAATATTGTAGGATTCTCTATTCCTCCTCAGAATACAAACGTGACAGGTAACACTCAAATGATCCTCTGCTAATATCTTAGAAAGAAAATATAATATCTATATCATCGCAAACAACGGAAGAAATATGATATTTGACCAGATTGATGTCAGCGGCCAAGAGAATATTGTAAATAACATTTTGGTTCTTTATTGACTATCATAGGACAAAGAATTAAACCAAGAAAAGTACAAAATTTTCTACAAGGACTTCCAGCTTACCCCTATGGGAATCGAATTCATCCAGAATAGGGGTCTTCACACAAAGAGAAGAGAGCTTGTTGAAGGAAAAATTAACTTTGCTGATCTTAAGCTGGGATTCTTGGAGTATCTTATTGACAACAATAAACAGCAAATCATCATTGATATCATTATGAATAAAGTCCAAGATTATGGTAAAGATAGTTCTATTTTCTTAACTTGTAGATGATCAAACTTTTGCCTTCCTTGAACTCGAAAGATGCGAAAGAGGAATTAATGAAATTTTCCAATTGAGAAGAGCTGAAGTTTTCATAACTGATTTCAATCTAGACCTGGTATCCATCAGAAAATACCAACAGTTCTTGCAAAATACCCTTCAAATCTATGATGCTATATATGGTATTAAAAAGTCTCAGTAAATTCATCCCATAGATCGTAAGCTTGATGAAGCTTTGAAGAATTCTCAGGCATTGAAGATCTCAAAAATCAATGCCCAAGAAGAGGCTATTCTAAACTTCTTTGATGAGCAAAGAGCGTATTTACCTGATATTTAGGAGTAATTTCCATAGAATTGTCCAACAAGAGTTCGAATACATCAAGATCCTCATCTTCAGTCATACAACCCGTCTAGCCGACCTCTATGAATCCAATTTCGACAGAATTGAGAAGAGATGGGACGAGCATAGACGCCTTTACAAAGAGATTTTTGCCAACAAGTACCCAGCCTGTAATATTATATAACCTTCTTAGGGACAACGATCTTGTCAATAAATATGAATTCTTCATTGACCTCTATTTCTCAACCCAAGATTTCGAGTACCCTGTTAGATTACCCAAGCTCTTAGAATGGATCCGCCGTGAAACTAGTGGAGCCAATAAAAAATTCCTTATTTATTACATCATCAAGAAGGAATTCGAAACTCTCGCTAGCCAACCCAACTTAACCCAACCCCACGACATCACCAAGGAGATCTGTGATGCTCTCTATAAGTCCTTCTTAGAGGAATTTAAACTCGTAATAACTCAATTTTTCTTGATAATCCCTTAGAGCGATAGAGAAATAGCCCATATAAGCGGCCTAGCCAGACTCGATCTCCTCATCCATTATGTCAAAGTCTTAAGAGACTACGAAGGAAAATTCGACCATCTTGCCAAAAGCGAGGCTCTACTAAAGGTTGCAAAGGAGGCCTGCTTCTATCTATCAGGCTATGAGCTTCCTGATGATGAGTGGAAGGAGTTTGCTCTGAATGCATTCTGCCAATATGAATGTTATGATGAGCTTATGATCTTTGTCAGAAGCGGATATATCAACTGGTCAAACCCCCACTTCGCCAGAAAACTCATTATAATCCTTGTAAAAAATAAAAAGATTCTTCAAGCCTATAATTTCGTCTCTGCCCTTGCCAGATGGGATGAAGGCCAAGAGAAGCTCAATGAGTCTTTCAAAACCCAGTTCTTTGCCTTTATTGAACTTGTAATTGCTGAAAATCAGGTAACTTCCCTAAGAATTAATATTTAATTGGTAGGTTGACCAATTGTTTTTGACTGCTATGAAGGAGCATGAGAAGTTCCTGCTAAGGAGCTACTTTGAAGAGAATTCTGAATATTATAAATATTACCTGTTGTATTTGCTCAAGGAAAATCAGGTCATCGAAGCTGTAGAATTTGCCAATAAAAACCCAGCCGTCCTCAAGACTGATAAAACAATTCTCAAGTTCCTTGCAGCAAAAGTCAATGAGCTTCCTGACATCATTAGAGAGACTGTAAAGGAGAAGAACCCTATTTTGAGAGAAGCTCCTTCTACAAGAGATTCCATGGTAGAGGAGAAAGAACTTCAGGCAATGATGAAAGAAGAAAGCAGAAGAATTAGAGCAGAGAAGCTCTATGAATATACATCAAATAGAGATCTCAAAGATTTCCCTGTTGATAAGCTTAAGGAAGAACTCAAGCATCAAGGCGAAAATCAAGAAAGATTGGGACTTCTTTTATACAATGAGGATGAAGTACAGACAGAACCACATGATTTCACTCAAGGAATTAGCATGAGTAAGAGAATGTGTTTCTGAGTTAAAATTTTAGCTGAAGAAAGCAAAGAAAATAGAAGTGATATGGCTATTGAGAAATCAGGAGAACCTCATATACCAGCCCCTAAGAGCGTAATTTGATTAAATATGGAATTTATATTTTAGAAGACAAGATTTGCAAGAAGAAATACCCTTCCAGAGGAAGCCTTGGCTCAAATAAAGAAGGCACCTAAGGTTGCCTCATTGCAGAAGAAGTTATCTCAACTAATTTAAAGACCTTGGAACCAAAATTTTCAATTTACTCATTAGAGTAGAGTAATTCATGGTTATCCCTGTATATGTTGTTCTTTGTACGTCCTTAACAAAGTTCCAAAAGTCAATAAAATTAGCATCTTACCTAACAGCTGGCCCAATTACCCCTTCAATTAATCATTTTCCCTCTGGCCAGATGCTCATTTCTCATGAATCAATTCCCAAATCCTTCTTTAGTATGTAAACTTTCACATCAAAATACAAATTTTTATATAATTAAAGATTACCAGGGGTTAATACCTGAATGAAGAGGGAGTGCTATTCTTAACTTATCCTAAGCAGCAAGTCCGAATCTACGAGGTTTTTGTTTGGCATGTTTTTCTTAGGAGATGAAACTGCTTGGACTTCGTCACAATGTAGATTGGAATTTAATCCAACACAAAAGTGCAACTTTAGTATTAATTTTATTTGTCTTGTTTCAATATCAATCAGCACAATGAACAAGTCTCACTCTAGTCAGTTCCTTAACACCAGAAACCGTACATTACAAGCCGATGACGCCATGTCTACAAAATCCAAAAACACAGTCAAAACCCGTGTTATCACCAACAACATCAAAGGTCGCCCTATTGACAAAATCACTGAAGAGCAGTTGAAGCCCGAAAACAAGCCCTTCAAATCCATTTATGAACAAGATTATACCCCCAAAGGAACAGCCCGCCTCTATGCCAGTCAAGAAATTCCCAAATCCTCAACTCAAGAAGTTCATTTGGTAAATCCTCCTAGTGCCAGACCTGAACAAACTGGATCCCTTCAACGCACTGATGACAAGTTCAGGTATGAGATAATAAAGACTTCGATTGAGTTATTAGCCAACCCGATAACCATACTTACAAGTCTGAGTTTTACACTATTGATGGCCAATCAATCCCCCTTCCTGAAGAAGGAAGCTTCGGTAACAGAACCTTCCCTGAAATCCCCTATTTACAAGGTGATGAGGCCAAATACTATGCCGATATGAGAAGTAGGTATTGAGAAATTTTGTGTAACTCCTTAGATGTCGTCTTCAAACTAAAGTACAGAGGCCCCAGAGGCTCCGTATACCAAAAAGACTATGTTGAACATGATCTTGGTAATCAAGGTCCCGTTTGGAAGAATGATTTCTATTCAACTTTCAATAACTTTAAGAGTGTTGACTATAACACTATTCATAGAGTACAACCTCTTTGTAGTCTTATGACCTTTTAGACCGACTATAAGGACTGGAAAGCTGGCCCTGTCAAGAGAGAAACCATGAACTGGAGAAGTGTTTCCAACGATATTCCTTTCGGTGGAAGATCTATGTACAAGGTATAAAAGTTATTAAAAGGCCTAATAAAATAGAGAGAATTCGTCGATTGGGGCTCAAACAAAGTTGCCTTCCATAAAGTCAAGCAAATTCCAACTGTTATATCTGAACTTCCTCTACTTGCTAAGACCACTTACAGGGAAGATTTTGCTAAGCCAGTTGGAGCCCAAAAAGCTGAAATGGTTCAAATGGAACTCTTCGGAAAGAAGTATACCTTTCATTAGCCATATCTTAACCACTCTAGATCTCCTTTGTCTCCTGGCGTTCCCTTCATAGGAGAAAGTATGTCTATGTCTGCTTACAAGCCTTTCAAGGTCCAAAGTGTCCCCGTAAAAGAGAGACCTAAGGACGTAAATGAGTTCATATTAATGTTAAATTTATAGACTTATGAGGCAACTCCCTCATCCAGTGGACTCTTCAAGACTACTTATAGAAGTGACTTCGTTAAGCATCCTGATCCAGGTGATCCTAGAAAGTTCATGATCCCCAAGTTCACTTTCATTTAAGAGTAAGATTCATTGAATATGGATAAAAGTATCAATGAGTTTTTATTTCCGTAAAGTTCCATAAGTAATTTTCATATATCAAAGGAATTATCTTCATACCTATTGATAATGTGGTCTCAAATTTGCCCTGATATTCTCTTCGGTTGGAAGAGCATATTTAGTATATACAAAGAACTACACATAATTACAAGCTTCCCTTTTATAAAGATTTAAGATCATGAATAGTTTTGTCATAGAGATCCTTGAAGATCTTTGAAGCAGGGACAGTAGCTTTCATCCTCATTGCCATCAAATAAGCTCCTGACAGCATTCTATGCAAAGAATAGATCTCAGGTGGAGGAGGCTTAAGTCTGCTCTTCAACATTATAGGCATAGTTTTGTAGATTCTAGTAGTAATATCCTGATTACCAAAGTCAAAAGGTTCCTTCTGAGCAAATGGCTCACCAACAATCAAAGTAGCATCCACATGAGCATTAACCATTTCTTTGCTTTCTTCTCCAGATAAGAAGCCAATCTTCTTAGATGCTTGATAAACAAGGTCGCGATTTCTGGTGACTGAGCCATAGATAATATCCATGTATGTGGAAACAAATTCTTTGCTGAATCCTCTAGCTTTTATCTTTAGACTAGATTACAAGCTATTTTTACCTGCACCATAATCGATTAAGTAGACTTGTTCCTTATTAGGATCATAGAAGAAGTTGGCAGGGTTAGGGTCTGTTTGCATATATCTGAATTCGAATAACTGGGCAAAGGTAAGGTAAAAGACCTTAGTGGCCAACTTGTTTCTCTGATCTTGGTCAAGAGTTAGTTCGCATTCTTCAATACTAAGCTAGAAAATTATTCAATGTACAACTCTATGTACTCCATTGACCCATTCAGTTGTGAGGATACGTTTTGTCGAAAGTTCCTTGATGACTGAAGGGACATAGTAATCCTTGTAGTCCTTCAACAGTTCCTTGAATTTCATTTGTTTCTCGGCTTCTTTTTCATAGTCGGTTTCTTCCTTAAGCTCAATACGGATATTCCTGACAAGGTCATCAATAAACATAGTTCTGGGTAAGATATTGGTATAGTTGAATATTCTTTTTAAGTTGTTAAGATCGCTATCAATACTCTTTGCAACTCCTGGATATTGGACCTTGACAGCCACATCAATTCCATCCTTGGTGACAGCCCTGTGGACCTGACCAATGGAAGCAGCAGCGATAGGTTTCATTTCGAACTTCTGGAATTTATCTTGCCAGTCCTTTCCAAGCTCTTCAACTAGAACAGAGTTCAATTGAGAATTGGGCATGATATCTGCAGACTTTTGGGCTCTTTCCAAGGCGTCTTTAATGACTTTGGGGATGACGGCATCCTCTTGGATACTATTTTTTTAGCAAGCTATTATACACTAATACCTTAGGGCTTGACCGAGCTTAAGAGGAACTCCTCTCATTCTGCAAAGGGTTTGACTAATTTTTTCGGCATTTTCTTCACTAAGAAGGGAGCCAGTAACTGCACTAGTGGCCAGTTTGATTCCCAGACCAGCAAAACCCAGTGCTCTGGAAAGAGCGCTTGAAGGAACGGCCTTTTCTTGGGCGTTTTCAAATTTGCTTTTTCCTAGATATTTGAACGCTATATGATTATTTCTATACTTTCAGGAATATTATAAGCTTGTTTCTTGGATTGAGTTTCGACTTTGGAAGTTATTGTGGGTTCTGCTCCTTCATGAGCGTGGAGGATTGAGCTTCCTGAGGATTTATTCTGGGTGAATGAATCTGTTTTACCAACTTGATGAGTCTCCTTGGCATATGCTCCTATATCGACTTGATCTTCAGGTTTTATAGTCTCAGCACTCCTCTGTTTGGCTATCTTTGCCTCTCTTTCTTGCTTGCGTGTGAGATCTGGGTTGGGTTTCTTGTCAATAGTGATAGTGGCTGCTTGAATCTTAGTTTCAACCTCCTCCTTGGGTGGTTCTTCCTTTTGAGGAGTAGGCTGAGGAGGTTCTTGTTCCATAAATTCTTCTTCTTGAGGAACACTGGTTACGGGATCAGGTATATATGGCTGAGATGATTAGAATCATACTAGTAATTCTTACTTTGCGGATGAAACTCGTCTTGTTGACTTCGAAGAATCCACGACAGATTTTGTCAAGACCACGAAGAACGCCTGCCTCGTCTTGGAAGCGTTGACTTCTTATCAGTTCCTTGATAAACTTGTCCATGCAAGATATTTTTTTATTTAAGAATTTCTAGCCGGATTTAAATTTACTAATCAGCCTGACTAAAGAGCACAAAAAATACTTACTTGAGATGCCTACACAGTCTTCACCAGTTTTAACTTATTATAAACATAAACTAGTTTCTAATTATGCATAAATATTGAGTTGATAGGTAGAGGCTGGACTATTATTAACGATTATAAGGAAGTGCTTTGAGGTTAGATAATAAGGGGCAAAATTAGTCCTCATCAATAATTTATGCTTTTCAAGGATCTATTCTGGATAGACATTAGACACTCTAAAGAGGTTCAACAGATTTGCAAGTTAGAATAAAAGTCCATTTCTTTGTCGAATTTCCTCGGAAGCCTGATAGAGTTTAAACTCGTGTGCTTTTTTGGTGGGGAATAGTGTGAATCTTGGTAAAATCATATTTTTCATTATAAAAATCATCTTGTTAATGACTATAGAGCTCATCGAAGAGAAGTCTGCACCAAGACTTACCTCTCTTAGCACCTTCGAATTCTTCATGAAGGCAAAAAGATAGGCTAGATCATCATCCTTTAGATATTCACCTTCCATGCGCAAACATAAAGATCGAAGGCACTCTTTGTTTTCAAGGAGAGGCTTAATAACTTCATAATCTTCATCGTTATTTCGGAAATCCCCTCCCATAAAGCTCAAAGCCTCAAGTCTTTCTAGCTTTTGTATCCCTTCAACAAGTTTTAAGAAGGAATTTGGAGTAATGAGGGATTTAACTTCAGTAAGGTAATTATATTTCATTACCAGTCTTTGTAGCTGTCCTTGAGTGGCTAAGAATGAGCTCAATAAAGAGATATCTGGGCTTATCGCAGAACAGACAAAACTAATCTCAAAGACCAGTAGATGATTTTGTGTTTGGAGATGACGACACATATCACCAAATCCACCCTTAGCTGGCAAGGGATCAGAGAGTTCAAGATTGAATTCAGCTAATTTTGACAAATCTGCCAGTGCCTTCCCTAGAAAAGCAAAATCATTTGGCTCTGTTTTTGTGTGACAGTTCATAAACTGAAAATGTACTTTTTCTAAATTTTCGGCTTTTGACAAAGAGCTGCTCAGATTTTGAAGATTTTCTGGTGTTATCCAGAGATATGAGAAAGTCAGTTTTAGGGATTTCAGGTTCTGTGATATTAGATCGTTAAAGATATTAACAGGGGTCTTGTAGCATTTTTTTGTTTTGTCCTTCAGATATAAGCGAGACTCATGTTGTAAAGTATAAACTATATTATCTAATGTTGGCATTTGACCCCAACATTTCCAAATTTGTTGGTAGGTAGCTTTGGCTCGATGTGGGAAAAATTAGCATCGATTTTCTTTAGATTGAGTTTGTTTAGAGCCATCATCTGATCTGCATTATAATTAAAGAGCTGACTTAGCATGATGGGTTTTAATTTCTTCATCCTTATTAAGTGTGACAAGAAGTTCTGGGGGATAATTGCTCCAGAATGGTCAAATTCCAGAGTGCTTAGAAATGGTTTTTTTACCATTGACTTGAAAAAGTCTTTAAAGAAATACTGAGCATCTTCATAGTTATAATACGAAATACTGATTTTTCTTATTCTACTGTTCACATAGCTTTTCAAAAGCGTGCTTACAGTAACTATTGAAGGAAATTTGAAAATAAGATCATACCCAAATATCTTTCCAATCAGAAAGCGAACCGACATCACAGACTTAGCATGATTGAGAACCCTAGAAACATATCTTAAAAATTCAAAATCCTCATGAAAACAAATCTTTCTACACCATTATCCTCTTCCAAGTATGCCCTTGAAAAGGTCCTTTAGACTGTTTTGAGAATGACTTATTGCTATTCAGAATCATTAAAAATGGGAACTTCAGTCGTATCTTTGTATGAGCCTTCTGAAGATCTAAGGTCTTCCAGATTATTTTTTTAGCATCCATTCTGTCTGTCCCTCTTGTTGGTCTATCGAAGTTGAGTTCATCTAAAATGGCAAGGGTTGGTTCTGTTTGTTCGCCTTTCTGGGCTATAGCCTGTTCGGTTCTTTTTAGCTTTTTAGGCGGCATTCCAGCTAAATATAATTAATTTTGAAGTGAATATTGTAAAAGATTTCATCAGGGGTATATTATCAAATTTCCCTTTACATTAAATGACTAGATTAACAACCCTCTATCTTGATGTGCAGACTAATCACTGTTCCTAGGCAAAAATATATATTCACATTTTAATCACATACAAATTTGGATTATTAGGCTTAACAATAAAGCTTAACCGGTCTCTGGGTTAAGGTTCGAGTGAGTTAAAGGTCAAGAAAATGGTTGAGTTAGGAGTTAGTTTTAATAAAATAAAATATAAAACTTTGGAAAAATGCTGAAAGCAGTCCTTGGCTTTCTGAGGGAATACAAGCCCATGATAATGATGATTAGTGGAGGGTCTCTGGCAGTTGGGATATGGTAATAGAGAATATATCATTTATTTATGGTCTATAGCTCGTACTATTACCTAAAATGGGAAAATGTATGAAAATCGTTAAGGGAATAATTACTCTGGTTAGAACAGAAGTGAACCTGTCGAAGAACTCCCTGAGGACATAAAACAACTAGTTTCTGAGAAAGAGATAGCAGATTTGGCTAAAAAGATCTGTGTCAAGAGAGAGGGCTTTTACTTGGACATTAAAACAATGACTGAAGTTCTGGAATCAGTTGCACAAATTGTGACTCCTATCTATGTGAAAATGACTCATGCTTATCGCAAAGGCATAATTTTACTTTTTCAATTCTCATCATGTAGAAAGAAGAAGCATAATTGAGGACTTCAACGCTTATGTGAATCTCTGGAATAAATATATAACTAACATTGAGAAAATGGTTGCTTATACGAGAGCAAAATTTCTTGAAATTCTTGGAATTAAAGAGTATCTATGGGAAGAAAGTGAGTCACACTATCATAATCAAAATAATGAAGAGTTGTTGATAATCTATAATACACTCCCCACGCGTTTCAAGTAAATATTTACTAAGGTGAGGAGTAAATTTCTCAGATTAGCATTGCCTTCAATGAATGAAATTTCAAAGAGCCAATTCAAGTCAATCCTAGAGTTGCAGTCAACTCAGTTAGAGGAAAACATAAAGAAGCTTCAACAGCTGCCAGATTTAAAAGTAAAGAAAATTAGTATTTACTAAGTATATAAAGAAGCATGATCAAGAGAAATTAGATCTAGTTCTTCAGGTTGTTGTCTTTGACAAAATATTCCAGGAATATGGTGTAGAGGAAGAAGACATCTTGGCCCACATGCATTGTATAACTACTTAATTTTACCTAATATGTATAGGCTATATAGATGACCCAGAAGTCATGAAATTATTTTCTCAAGTGCATAGGGCTAGAAGTAGGGCTTGCGATGCCTGCATAAGAGGCTGAGCAAGTGATGAGATGCCTGAGCACTGTATGCAGAAAACTTGCGACTTATTTAATAATTTGTTTCCTAAGTTATTATATATTTTGTATATTCTTGTATAAAATGCATTCCTGTATACTATGGGGCCTAGCTATGTTATAGTTTATAGTTACAACTATACATTGGTAATAAATTTGGAAGAGCAATTAAAGAAACAAATTAAAATGGAAACATTTTGTTAACAATTTTTTCAAAATGTCATAAGGAACAAGGCCCAGGTGTACGGAATTCGTCAACAGCCTGCTAAACATTACCATGCCACTCAGAAACATCTTAACCGCCGGAAAATGTTGTATAAGTAAATTCTAAATTAACAAGGAGGTAAGAAAAATGATATCTTAAGCTTAATTAGTCAAGCCCTCCACTGATGGATCATCAAGAGCGTGTCATAAATATGAGTGAATACGGGATTTCAAAAAAATAAAAAGCTATCAGCACGCAGGCTTCCCAAGCGGTCCCCCACCTTAGTACTAACTGCGCCTTAAGCCGCTTAACTTCGGAGTTCGAATGGGATCCGGTGCGTTTGGCTTAGTATGGCCGATAGCGATATTACTGAG
>Ga0065720_1019012_pt1 | contig 45091 bp, 34 predicted proteins | sample Thericmetagenome_FD_59107 | JGI IMG/M metagenome (GOLD analysis project Ga0065720, IMG submission 59107) | Thermophilic microbial communities from the Joint Bioenergy Institute, California, USA of rice/straw/compost enrichment - eDNA_2 v2... | ecosystem: Engineered > Solid waste > Grass >... | reverse complement strand
TGTTGGCTACCAACGGGCACAAGCTGCTGTCCGGAGCCGGCACTACTCTCCGAATGCCGACCAGAGCTTCCAACGCGCACACTATCCGCATCACTAGTCTCCTCTGGTGTCTCCATCGGGCTCTTCTCTGGGATAGGCGCCTCGGGGAGGGTAGTTCCGATTGTGATGAACTTTTGGATCGCGAACAGGTAATCGAGGGCAAAGATAAACCGCGGGCTGTCAATCGCAACCATCGCAATGATATTCCTGTCCTTCCCTCCGGTCATGGTGATGCTGGCCATGAGCTGATCCACGTTCGAGTTCCCGCTCGTCATTATGCGGCGGAACTTGTTTGTCTCGCGATGGCGTGTGTCGTAGATTGTGAAGGCCTGGATCACGAACTCGGCCTCGAGGCTACCATTGGAGTCCATTCTGGTCTTCAACCGGCTGGAATTGAGGCTGAACCTCGACAAGCTTGCAGCCTCCAAATCGCCGACCGGGTAATCCTCCTCAGCATTGATCAACTCCAGGCCGATAGTATTGACAGTGAACACCAGATCGAGCTTTGTCCATGCCTCACCATGGGTACCAAGCTCTGGTGCCATGTCAATGACTTTTTCTTCGCTGGCGCCGCTGTAGCTGGGCATGGTCCTAGCACGCTCCAGCGTAGCAACGTCGACATCACGCTCTGCATCAGCCGTGTGCTGCTCCACGTCGGCCGCAAACACAGTTGGAACAGATTGTGAGATTGCTAGCAGAGCGCTGAGCTGATAGGGAGTAATCCGAAGATTAAAGTCGCTCATGCTGCCCTCTATCTCCAGGTCAGGCCTCTTGACACCCTCCTTGTGTTCCGCATAGATGATCGTGAACCCCAGATCGACGTGGTCAATCAGCTCTAGCACCTCATCGCGTCCCTCGCTGTAATGGAAATGCGACGTGAGCCTGATATTCCGGATACCCGTGGTAAGCTTCATCGCCATGTCGGCCTTCTCCGAGTCGTCCAGTGGGACGAACGCGTTCTGAGCGTAGATCTCGCCGAGGTACGCGGTAATGACATCGCGTTTCGGCTTCGGAGACATGACGACTCTAGGGAAGACGACGATGGGGGTCTTGACCACGATATCGAATTTAATCCGGCTTTGGCTTTGCTGTAGTTGCTGAGCCTGGTTAGCAGCAGCCATCCGCGCAGCGTTGTAGATGGCCTGCATCTTGCCGAACTTGACGAGGAAGTCAACAATCTTGCGGAATGGCTCCTCGATGAAGTTAACCTTGACCGAACCGGCACGCAGATAGATCGAAGAGTCATATCCGGGATTCTTTTCCGGCTTGTCTGGGTCAAAATATTCATATCGGAAGTCTGCCAGCTCGTTTCCCTGGATAGTGACGAGCTGTCTCAGGCTGGAGTCTTCCGAGACACCAAGATTGACATCGTCGACCAGGCTGAGGTCACCCAACTTGGCTGATACGCGCATGTACCTCCCAAGAATGTAGACTCCAACATCGGCGTGGTTGAAAGAGAGAGTAGCAAGCCGGATGCCGTCATTGTTTAGGATCATGCGGATACTTTTGAGATCAACCTTTACCCGAATAGGACCACTCTCAATAGGCGGCGGCTGAACGATAATGTTGGTCTCGGACTCTTGGTCTGTGACAGCCATGCGAGTAGCTACAGGAGCTGCAGGTTGCGGGTTGCTGAACGTCACCAGGATAAAGTCGAGTAGGGTCAGTAGAGTCTTGCGGGTAACGACCAGGTTGATGGTCGAGATCGCAACATCCACATTCGTCTCGATGCCGTCGTAGACACTCATGAACTCGGGAGACTCCTTTTTGACTCTTACAAACTTGACTCTCACAAGGTCACGAGCCTGTTTGCGGTCCTCAATGTCACCAGATGAGACGATCGACTTGAACTCAGCCGGCGGATTCTCAACGAAGTCATCCATGGTGACTGAACCAAGTGATACCATGGCGCTCATGTCATAAGGCCGCAAGTGGTACTCAACACCGAAGTTCTCGGCCACAAGCTCGACCAGCAGCTGATCGGGGTGCTTGCCCTCGGGATCACTGCGGTAGAGGGAGCCCCTGAGCTGATCAACAGTGAACTTGAAGTCGAAGATGCGCTGCTGAATCCTCAACTGCTCGTCGACAGACGTATCCTTAGCATCCTCAAACTTTTCACTATCATCGTCGCTATCGGACTCGTCGAGCACAATCTCCTGCTGTTGCGATACGAACTGCAGGAACTGTGTTGAAGCTTTGCGGAAGCTTGCTCTCCTCGATCGCGTCGACGCATCGCTGGCCAAGCGGGGTCGTATTGTTGGGTGTGAGCCTGAAGGGGCTGACACGGGCTCGACGTCGTAGAGCTTCGGGATAGCAACCTCAATGATGCGCATCAAGTGTTTATACTTTGAGTCTGATGCATTGACCTGAAGAACGGGAAGATGGCCCGAAATTTTAAGCTTAGTCAGATTCGGAGCCTTTGGCAGGATGGACATCGCCACCACAAAGTCAAGATTGATCTGATCCACGATGTGCAGCTGGCGCTTCTCATCCCTTTGGACGAGCTGCTGCTTCGTGATCTCGACTGATGGACCAATTAAGACCTGTGTAGAGGTAAGTTTGACCAGGAAACGATCATACATCAACTCTTCCAGCCTTCTCAGATCCTCTTCTGTACAGGGCCTATCTTGCGTTGACTGGACCTGCTTCATGGTTTCTTTGTCGACCAACTCGCTGTTGACGCTGATGTGACCAGCATCAACAATCAAGCATGTCGAGTTCGGGGTGGTGATGCTTTCGGGTAAAATGATGAGGGGAGCTTGCAGGTCAAGCTTGGCGTTGACCGTCTTATGCTCTTCTAACGCGAACTGCAGACCGGCTCGAGTCTGCGCACGCAGGCCCTCGACCGTGGCGTTAGCAGTCTCCAGGAGAGCATTGATGGATTCCATATGACGCTCTGGCGGCCGGAAGAAGTCGGCAATGCCGACGACGACATTGGGATTCCAGATGATTTCCAGTGGCTTGAGTTTCATTGTCACGGCAACGTCCCCTTGGCCATCCAGCGGATGCTGCTCCACCTGAAGTTCAAAGAAGGCCTCCTCGTCAACAGTCAGCTCGAGATCCGCAATTGAATAGCGCTTCTGTCCCTCGGTATTGGGTGCATCTTTGACCCGAACGATTTCTTTGTACAGGCTGTCGGGTGTGGTGTTGTCGTTGACTCGAAAGCCGCCCAAGCTGATGTCTATGAGAAAAGAATCAGGTCTTGTAAGGCCTTTGGCTCGGAAAAGGTCAAAGTGCAGACTGATGAGATCGCGGGCATCGCCATGCGGGTTCTGTCTCAAGGTAAAACTACCGGTGCTCAGGGATGTCTCTATCAGCAGCCTGACACTGTCCCGTGGTACATCAATCTCGGCTGCGAGGGCAGCCTTCTCATCCCACTGAATGACCTCGTATAGCTCCTTGCGCTGTGCTTCCGTAATCCGAGTGTTCTCGTCGCCTTGTTGTTCTTCTTGTTGTGGCTGAACAGGTTTGGAACCCCAGACCCAAGACAGCCAGCCCTGTTGTTGTTGTGGCTGGGGTGGTGGCTTGTTTTTGAGGGCCTCGGCATTCTCTTTCTTGAGTTGGTTACGGGCAAGCGAACGCCAGAACCTTAGATCTTCGTAGCTGAGCTTCCATTCAAGTTTGTCGAGATCCTCTCTTTCTTCGGGCGTAAGTTGTATGTTCTGTTTGGTTTTTTTGAACAGCTCAATGTACCGCCGCCTGTCATCTCTGCGCTCGCGGAAGTACTCCCATGACCACCGACGGTTGCGCTCATGAATCTTACTCAGGACGGCATTGCCTGCGAAGCGGAACCATGCACGAGGATCCTCCTTAGGGGTGACTCCTTTGGGCTGGAACTTCTTGTATTCCTGGTGACGGATGAAGTAGTGGAAGAGGTCCACCATCATCAGAGCATCCCGGTACTGCTGGTCATCCAACACCACGCCGATCTCATCGAACAGCAGATTTGCCTTGTATCTAGGTACGGTATGACTCCCTGTCTTGTCAATCTCTATCTTTGCTTGGCCTGATACCGGTTTCAGAATGAACTGATGCTCGCTAGAGAGGTCAGCCTCTCCTTTTGCAATCATCTCCCTGAAAAATTTGAGCATCTCGTCATGGGGTATCTGGTCGCTATGTTCGTGTGGTTCTCGCCCTGGGCCGATTAATTTGGCATCTGTATCCCAGTATATGGCCAGAGACTCCAATGTGGCCAGCTTGTGTGCTGACTGGATAGAAGTTATGAAGGCGGGCGTCCAGTCCGAATCGGTGCTCACGGCGCTAAACTCCTCCAAAGTGATGCCCAGAGCAAAAGGGTGTCCGGGGGCCGAGATGGCGTCCTCGTAGCGAATATGGATATTCCTGATGGTGATTTGCAAATTATCGACGATCTTAGTAACGAGAGCTTGCGCGAAAGTCTGTGTTCGCTTCTGCTCTTCTTCGCTCAGGCCTTCCTGTGATCGTTCCTTCAGCAGTTCAGCCGAGTCAAGCTTCTCCATCTTCAGCCTGTGCCTTCTCCGCGCCTCTTCGTCCTCGTCATATTCCGCCTCCTCTTTGGGAGAGGCCAGGAGAAAGACATCTTCGATATTGATTTTGACTTGCTCGCTGGCAAGTGTCTTCCATGGGATGTGAAGAACGAGGTGGCCAAGATGACCCTTAATGACGTTGATGGGCAGTTTGAGCTGGTCGAGAGCCTCGCGCTGGAGCTCAAGGTTGTCAAGCCGAACCTTCCCGTTCCATACCTCCCATTTTAACTGTTTCGGGTCGAAATTCTTGACGTACATGCCCAGAAATCGGTTCAGCAGCCCTGCTACCAGACCTTCTAACATGGTGACGGTAGGGTGCCGTAACCCAGGCGGGGGATTCGCGGTTAGAGTTTATGTTGGGGTGTTGACGGGCTGCATCTGAGCCGTGAACTGGGTTCGCGAAGTATACCGTGCGGTCGCTGTCAATCGGATGACTGGCACTATAGCTGACCCGCAATGGTCTTGATCAAGCCGTGGTGGCCCAAGTCTGGATTCGCCAGCGTAAGGATATGGTGATTGAGGAGGGGGCGGGGCAGAATGGGCAGTGGCACATACAGACCTAGCGGTGGGCGACAGAAAGACGCGAGAAACCGGTAGGACGGAATTGCGATAAACAGGTCAAATCACGGATTCAGGGAGTCAGCAAAAATGTGAAAAGTTTGGGTGTTTGTGTCGCAAAGAGATGCGACTTGGAGTTCGTTGTCAACCGTAAACGGGGCCCACGCTTGTGTCGCAGTCAGAGTAAGCGGTCAAGACAGACTTTAATATCCCAAGTAAAGTACAGGGAGAAGCTATCGGGACGAGATGGGAACACAATGTCCCTGTCTGGTGCCCCAGACCCGTCTATGTCGCTGGTGTGTGGTGCTGACGACGGATGATGATGCCGAGTCTGAAGCTGGGCCGTGCAGCGTTGCTGCCCACTGTGCGACATTGCTTGCTTGCTCTTCTGCTGCTTGCTGCCAACTCCTGCCCACTCCCGCTCACCAAAAACCCGAAGCTCGGGCCGCTTCTCGTTCCAGCTCAACAGCCACCCAGGGTTCAGCAGCGGAGCCCTTGGGTAACAAGAACCCACCCAGTCGAGGATCTCAACCAATGAAACCGCTAGAATAAACAGAATCCAGCGGGGCCCTTGGCGACGCTGTCTTTCCCCCCGCACCCAGCTCACCCTTGGGCCTCCAAAGCCTCGAGCCCAAAGAACATCATGGCCAAACACAAAGCCGAGAAATGAATGCTACCACTGAGTACATTACTTGAAAGATCATCGGAGTCTGGGAGAAGGTCTCAGCAGAAGAGATGTTACACCGCATGTCCTTCCCGCAGACAGTGCAACATCAACGGAATTGTTCTTGGCTCTGTTGGCGATGGCTTGGCACGGTAGAAGACATTACGTCATAGGAGTGGTTGAAGAATGCAAGCATCCGAACGAAACCTGCTGCTTAAGTATTCGACGTCAACAACAATATCGGAACTCAACATAATGTAGCGCCAATATTCCTGAAGAGCCGTGATCAAGCAGGATTTTGACTGATACTCGTAGGTTCAGATGACCACACGCGTTCCAGTCGCCTCGACAGCTTTAAGCTCGATATTAGATCATACTGCCTTTCTACTTACACAAAGGCCCTGCACATCTCAGCTGCCCTTGTTCCAAAGCTTCTCCTCCAATGATATAGGACGTCGTCATTGTTTCCATACGCCGTGGACGTATCAGGTGTCATGAGGCCAGCCTCTCGAGTCAGCCTGCCAACAATCTTCAGCGTCCTAGGTCACGATGCCTCTAACCATCATCCGGCCATGCCAGACCCCATTGATTAAGGCCAGAGCAGCCATTGGATGCCAACAGCTCCAGTACACTCCACTATCCAGACTTGCAACACCTTGGGCTCCTTTACGGATGAGTTTAACCAAAAATTGGCACCCTTATGGGTTAGCATCCAAGAGCCAACTTGCCAGCCTGCATGTCTCCCGATGCTCCTTGAAATCTCCCAAACAATCCCCAAGTTCAATACCTCACAGAAAGATCGACCGAGAATATGAGAGAAAGCTCGCGAACCAAATATTAGAAGTTCGTCCTCATGAGGTAACCACAACATCCAGCGTTCGCCGAGTGTTTGAAGAGCCTCAAGACTCCCCTGAGGAGGTTAAGCCTGTGACGGAAAGCCTTAAAGAGGAGCTAGTAAGCACTTAAAATTAAGGAGTAGTCCTTAATCCGGGCAGCAAGCTAAGATCTGGGTAGGATGTCATCCGAGACACCTTTGCTCTTTCAACAGTGCCCAGAGAAGCCTACTACCTCGGTCTCGCTGGCACCCTCCCCTACCTCTTCACATCTCTTACAACGATGTATCTCTCCTGGGACATCAACCGCCTTGCTGACCTGCCAACACCATCCCCAACCCCAGTCCTGGATAGCAGTCCCCTGCCAGTCAACGTCGCTTCTTCTTCTGTTACGTCATTTCTCAACTCCCTTTTACTGGCTGACACAACAGCAACACATTGGCTACATCTCCTGGAACCAATTCAAATCGGCTATGGAGCCGTTCTGATCTCTTTCCTTGGTGCAATCCACTGGGGTTTGGAGTTCGCTGAAGCACCCGCACGCTCAGTCCCGGTTGAAAAGAGAAAACCGTCCGAGCCTAAACGATCGGTCTTTCGCTATAGTGTTGGGGTATTTGCTCCTATCCTTGCCTGGCCGACTGTTTTCATGTCGATTGAGTGGGCGCTCACGTCGCAGTTTGCGGCTTTCACATTCATGTACTGGGCCGATGTGCGTGCGACGGAGAGGGGTTGGGCACCGCCCTGGTATGGGATGTATCGATTTGTCCTGACTGGCGTTGTGGGGATAGCCATCTTTGTCAGTCTTGTTGGAAGGGCCAAAGTTGGAGAGGGAAGAACGAGACTGAGTATGGGAGAGCTGAGGCAGAGGATGAGTGGTGGGGGAACGCATGGAGGGAAGAGGAAGCTTGAAGGAGAAAATGCAAAAGAGATCAGTCAGCAAGAAGAGAGAGAGAGAGAGAGGAAGAGAGAGGAACAGAAGCACAAAGGTGCTCCATCAGAGGACGAGAAAAAAGCTAAAGAGGAGGGAGAGAGATCGGAGAAAAAGGAAGCAAATCAGAGAAGAGAAAAGAGGAAGGAGAAACACAATGAAGAACATGCCGGGAAGCAAAGCAAGATGGATTCGCCATCGTCAGAGCAGGGTTGATAGCAAGTAGATGACTTTCGAAAGCCTTTCAACGAACTCCTGCTCAACTACAAAATTTTCACACTCCTTTTTATTGCATGACATCAATGGAAAAACTATCTCTCAGACACCTAGATGCCTAGAAACTCTGGTAAGTGCGGACCATGCACCACCACTCAGGAAATTACCATAATGCTTTCCCCCAATGGCTGCAAGCAGTTCCTGCCAACCTAAGCTGTTCGCATGGGATTACTCGAAGACTGTCATGGGCTTCATGGCTGGTTTCCTTTCATGGAGAAAGTCCTTTACTTCTTTCACCAACAGTTCTTCGTCATGAAACTGTGAGCACGAAATTCCAAACTCTCCTACAAAACAGCCTAAAACATTTGATATTCTTCGTATTATCCTAGAGTGTATCGATTACACCGCCGTCGGCCCTATCAAAATGTCCCATTCTCCGGCTTCCATTTCGACAATCCCTGGCACAAACTATCCTGTCCGCTTCACCGTTCGACAAGCCGGATCCAAATGCCTACAGATCATTGATCATAACAGCTCAGAACCTGTTCGCCACATCTCGTATCACAAAGCAGGATGGAGAAACAAACACCAACGCATCACTCTGTACTCAGGCCCAAACCCATCGGAGGAAAGCCACCCATTAGTTTCCGTGCTCAGAGACCTCAGCCTCGAGGCTAAGCTCCAGTCCAGATCTTCGCATCATAAGATCCAACTACATAATCCTCCCTCAGACGACAGCTCAGGCGAGAATGGAAACATAAGAACCATGATTAACATGACGTACAGCCGATCAGGCTGGATTTTCTCCGAGCTCACCTACCGCTTTTTCCTTCCAAGTCCTGCCAATGCCGACAGATTAGACACTTGCACGTATGAATGGCGCCGTCCGACGCATCAACTCACAGAAATCCACGCTCTTCGTAAAGCCTCGCTTCAGATATTGAAGACGGGTGACTCTCGCCCAACAGAAAGCAGCCTGCTACCGCCACAAGGATATATCCTCGTCCGAACCAACGTCAATCATAAATCCCTAGAGAATGAGAACCCACGGCTGGGTTGGACGTCAAAAGGCGAGGAGATCGTCGCGTCGTGGTCAAGACCTAGTTGGGGCGTGAGCAAGACAAAGTTTCACTTCCAGTTCTGGGGCTCGGCCGCCGAAGGGCAGATGAATGCTGAATTCTTCGATGTGGCTATTGCTACGGCGGCTGCGATTTGGTTTGACGAGTACAGGAATGGGAAGAAAAATTAAAATTGAGTGCAGGTTAGGATGTTTGATTGACATCCGGGATGTTAACTGATGGCATCCTCGTTCGTGTTCCTTCAATATCCTCCTCAATCAAACTAATCTTGCTTCAGGTGCTCATTCACGATTCGTTTGGCTCACACCATTTGGTGGCTTCTGGCCCTCGGGTGTAAAGACTTCGGAATAGTCAGGGAGTCTCCAAGCTTTCTTCCCCTCTTTTCCTAATGCAGGAATGTTGTCGATCGGTGTCTTCTTGATGAAGCGGGCCATGGCATGGAACAAGCCAATTTGCCACGCCTTCTTGGGCAAGAAAAGTCTCATGAATTTCTTGATGTTCAGACTGTGGATCTCCGTCACCAAAGGACGCAACTGACTTTCATATCCCTCCAGCGCTTCGGGAAGAATCGTGGTACTCCATGGATTTCCATCCCACTTCCCCTCAGCCATAACTTTTTTGCACGCCCTTGCAATCTCTCCTCCCAGTATATAGGCCCCAACAAAGGCCAATGTCGTACCCATGCCTGTGGCAGGCGTCGGGCAGTAGCCCGCATCGCCTACTAAAACAGCACGCTCAGCCCAACTCCATTTCTTCATCTTCACCTGTGCCAGGTCATGCGCCCACCAATCGTTTGCTTCAGTCGAGTTAAACAACCCATCCAGGTATCGCGCAACCTGCCATGACTTATTCCTGTCAGGCTCGAACAGCTTTGCCCAGGCTTCCTTTTGTTGCTGCACACTTCCGTTCTTATGCGCTTCTCTTAGCTCGGGGTGGTCACCAACGACAGCGAAGATGACCCGTAGATACTCTGGCTTCTCGTGCCGCGTCATGATCAGTCTCCTTCCTGGAAGATGACACCATGTAAATTCTTTTGGGTCATCTTCTTTCCCTGGAATCGTGAAGAACGCCATTGCCATGTCAACAGCATCAAAAACATCGTCCTTATCCTCACCAGAACCCCTTATCCATCCTCTGACCTTCGACCCAACCCCATCAGCCCCAATAACAAGGTCATACGTTTCCGAGTTGAACAAATCCTGCTTGAACCACACCTTAACCCCCTTCTCTGGCCCTAAAGGATGCCCCTCATACCCCATGGCGACGAACTCCTTCTCAAACTGATACTTTACCCCCTCCCGATCCTTCGTCAAGTCATACAACACATTGACCAAATCATTCCTCATGACCTCCCACTCCGCAGAAAACGCCTTACTCTCATTTTTCTTCGTCTCCCCACCCTTCTTCTTCTCTATTCCACCCGCGGCAAAGAACGCTACCTTCTTCCCCTTCCTATTCAAAACCAACACACCCGGCTCATCGACTGCACAGGCACGAACCTGCTCGTCTATGCCCATTTGCTGCATGACTTTGATGCCTGGACCGCGGATGTCGATTTGTTGGCCGGCATCACGCAAGGTCGGATGGCGCTCGGCGATGGTGATTTCGCATTTGAAGGGGGGCGGCAGACGGGTCAGCCAGTAGGCTACGGAGGGGCCAGCGATGCCGGCGCCAATGATAAGGACGCGGAGGGGGCGGAGGTTAAGGTGAGAGGGAGGGACTGATTGTTGCATGATTGTCTCGTCGGACATTGTGGGTATTTGTTGGGTATCTTTAAGGGGTTAGCTGAGTGAAAAGAGGAGTAAACAGAGGCGTTCTGGAGGGTATAAGTCCTTGATGGTTACACATCGTGGGCAATGGGGTGCTTTACTTGCCAAGGTACTCCTCTCTTTTTATCCTGGCCATTATCCAAGCTGGGCATTTTGGCTTATTGATGATTCAAGCAGGCCCAGACTCAATCTCCGATGGCTGCCGTTCAGAGTGTGACGGGGATGCGTCTTACTGCATATGGTGTAACATCGCTTGCCGTTCAAGCCAGCTATGACGCCTAGTAAGGCTAGCACAAGTTCTATACACGGTCGACTTTTCGGCTTTTGAAGACCGAGTTGAAGTGTAGGCCCGGACCGAGCCGCTCACAAATGACTGCTGGATCCCCCCAATGGGGTGTGGCCTGGCGTTATTTGCCGACTTATCCAAGAGAGCAGGTCTCCAATACAGGTCGACCAGCCTCTGGAATTTCTGTAGCATTAGATCAATAGTCTATGGGCTCTACTGTCAGCCAAACATGCAAGCCAACGATGTCCAAAAGTAAATAGCAATGCGAACTATATGCCTGTTCGAGCAATTGATAACCCCCTTGTACCATTCTGTGCTCATGCCATCTTTTTCCCTTCCTTTCTCTCCCTCTCTTCCTCCTCCCAAACGTCCCTCACCACATCCATAACCCTCGCGGCCCCCACGGCCGTAAGAACATGCCACCAGCCATGAAGCTCCAGCGCCCAAGCCCACGGCAGTCCAACTTTCGCCCTCAACCCCCTCAACCACATGCAACACTCTAAGTCCACATTCCACAGCACATACCCCGCAATACAGATCCCAACAGCCTTCCACACGCGAACATTCCACTCCCTCCTCTTTGCCTCAGCAAATGGCGGCCGGACCCAGTGAAGAAGATACTGACTCCTGAGAAGGACACCCACAAGCGCAGTAGTAAAGGCGATAACCTGGTAAATGATATGCGGCAAGTACAGGATATACACCGCAGAAAATATAATGTACGCAGCCGCAAGCACAACAGTGATAGCGCGAACGCGGGCCAGTGATGACTGGCGCATGCACAGCGTAGCCTGCAGCAGGGACCACGTGAGTCCCAACATTCCAAGCTCGTCGCAGAACTCGGGCAGCGCGCGGAGTGTGGCATGAAAGAGGAAGGAGTTGATTCCGAGGATGAGGAGCGACAGCGAGAGGTAGTCTGCTCGGAGGGTGATGCGCTTGTTGTGTTGACGGCAGAACATGGCTCTAAGGGCGAGGTAGACTGTTACACATGGGTGAGTGAGCGGAGCGGGCATGAGGAGGGCTGAGGATGAGCATGAGTACTGACTGTATGCGATGTTGCTGATGGAGTTGATGAATTCAGCTAAGTAGTAGCTGATGGCATAATCTTCTTCACAGAAGCTGGAAAACGGTGTCAGCGATGAAATTGTGCTCATATTCTACACCGACTCTCATCGACCTCTTTGGATCAGATGATGTGGTTCATGATTGACACGACGCGTTTCACGCACTTTGCTCTGCTGTTAGGCGCGCTCCAAGCCCCGTTGAGGGAGTTTGGATCGCCTGCATAGTGTCGATTATGATGACCCATCCTAATAGTGCTTTTCAGGGTGATAACAGGAGAGAAAGACCTCGTCAGGATGCTGAGAACAAACCTTCGGATGAGCCGGTGTTTTTGCTTGTCCTTAAGACCGAAGTGCGCCAGGGATCGATGTTTGCCAAGCATGGTATTGTACTGTTGCGTAACTGAAGAGACCATTACCGGGATAATTTTACGCATCGTTACAACATAATGGTGTGTAATTTACAAGGAGTTTCAGGAAACAAAGGGCAAAATGGTTGGTTTTTGCCCTTAAACTTGCATATAACCTCCCTGATTGATAGATCATTCTATGCACATTGTCTCGAGAACATTTTTACCCTCTCACACTGTCTTCATTTTGTTGGCATGCAACATAGATGGCTGCCCGGAGCTCTACTACGAGATACGGAAATGTATGATTTCAACGGTATTCGAGCCCGGTTGTTGCGAGTTCGGCTGTGTTCAGGTATCTATTCTACAAGAATTGTGGAATAATGAAGTGCTAAGTTATCTAGAGGCCGAATGCTCATATTATCTGTTCGACTCACCACCCTTCCTTCTGTCTGGCATCCTCGGCGCCGTCTTTTATCCTTTGTTATTCCTGGAACGAGCTCACCTAGCGCAGGGAGCTTAAAATTCTGAGGGTTGGTACAGTTTGTGTTGCTGCTTTCTACATTTGAGTCCGGATTTGACGGCATATCCTGGGATAATCTCTCCTTATAGGTTCAATGGTGATGGTGCTGAAGTGCTGTTGCAACTAATAACGCTTAGCTCTCTGAACTCTGGCCCTAACGCTTCAATGTTGTTATACATCAGAGGAAGTGTCACATGCAGGATATACTCTTCCTATGTAACTAATGATTTCCTGGAAATCTAGTATATTCCACAATTCCATGTCCTTTGTCTCTCGATTCCATCCAAAAACCCCCTCTTTCATCGATCATAAGAATGTTGGTAGCGCATAATGGTCTGATCACACCATTGGCACTGACTACAGAAGTTATCACCGTTAATATCATGCCTTTAATGACAATTTAGTTCATACGTAGCGCTCCCAAAGGTTCGTAAAAGCCAAGAAGAGCGAAGGACAGCTAACCTCTCTGAGACTCTAAGCGCTTGGTTACATGTTGTAGAGGCCATTCCATTCTCGTTACTCAATAAGAAAGGACAACAAAGTCTTGCGCAAGGCTCAGACACAAAGGTGTTTCTCAACATTGGAAAGGGTAACCCAACATTGAGGTTAGTTATACCCCCAAGAGGATCAGCATCTTTTAGTCCCTACTGATCCCCGATCGAGTATTCCTCAACCACCAATTGCCTAGGCGTAACTGATGTACAACACGGTGAAGAGAAAGTATATAACAATAAGACAACCTAGATGATACCAAAATCTCACCCTGGATATAAGATGTCTGATGAGACGAATTGACATCTTCCGGCTCCTTTCATCTCGGCATTCCTTGTTCCTTGGCTTGGATGCATCTTGCAAACTTGCTCTCATAGCGTTGTCTTCAGTTTCCTCTATGGAACCCCTCTAAGCTAGCGGTCATAGCTGGCTTGTGGATAACTATCCGTTTCCCTGCTCCTCCCCTTGTTGAGAGGTATCAAGCTAAAAGCTCGTTCGCCATATCTTTCGGAAAGGCCTGGGGTATGACATTTCGAAGTTTCCCTATCCCCTCTGGCTCTTTCTGTCCCCTCTTTGGAGTATAAGCATAAGTGTCTTTAACATGTAACGTCCCTTATGCTTTCTCAGAAACCCACTGTTTACTGCATACTCCAATGCAATGCATAGACTCTCTATTGCTGTCCACCCTTCTGCAATTTTACATCCCACCTGAACTTCATGTTGGTTGAGATAGTCGTAATGACCATTGAAGCACGAAAGCCAGCGTTGTTTTTAAGAATCATTAAGGGGGTGGGACCTCTTGGCTAGAATCAGCGCCTTGAACCAGAAAGCACCCCAATCCCCGAAGATACTTAGCTTATGGGTAAGTCTTTTGCTCTTGGATATTGGAGCTCGAGGAGTATAAATTATGTAGACCAAAATGATGGATGTAGGACGTTCATATGGTGAGCCTTAGACTCGGAGGGCGTAAGTGTAACTTGTGTATTTGGATTGACACCGAGCTCTAACAGGTAGTGAATGGAAGCAACAGAGCTCGAATCGAACTCCTTAACCCGGTTACCAATCATTCTAGAAGCCAAAAGCATTGACCAAACGGATAGTGGGCCTCTGCCATTTGACTCATTCAAGTCATGGCCATGCTGCAGCAGAAGCTAACCCGAATGTGCTGGATAATAGGGCTTTATTGCGGTCGATACAGGTCTATTAATGGAAGCGTCAGCAGAAGCTCTCCAAAAGAAAGTAAAGTGTCGCAAGGAAAAAGTGGAACGAATCCTTAGAAAGGAGACTTGAGACAAAAGGTGCAAGGCCCTCCTGTTCATATAGAAGATGTTTGAAGTACTGGATGTAATAGAACGTTCCCACCTCAGCTTCTGCCCATATCAAGCCATCGTCAAACGTGCCCTTAACCATCTTGGCCGCAATGGATCTGACTACTGTCTTGAGTGTGTACTCGATAAAAGAAAGCAGATTTATTATGTCACTGTGCTGCGGTAATGCGTCCCGAAGTTGGTATCCGTTTTTCATGATCTTTTGAACGACTTGGGAGACGTGAGGTGCGTTTCCATGACAGAGGAAGGCGGATCGCCTCTGCTTGATCTCTCCTGGTTCTGCATCTCTATCATTGGTCTCTAAGTAACCAGCTGGGCTAAATCATGCTAAATTGCTGAGTACTTAGCACTCTAGATATACGGCAGTTGCCTAATCCGAGTCCTCATCATGACCAGGCCACACAATTTCCCGCCTGTATACTGCTCTAATGCAGCGGAAAGCAATAAACGCCCATGCAACAACTAACAATGCCGTCATCACTGTGCTGAACCACATCATCCCCGCGCTTCCCAGAGCGCTCCCTAACCTCATCGAAGCTAGAGTAAAGCCAACATTGGGGAAAACGAAACTCCACCAGCTGAGATGGAACCTCCGGTCTGGCATACCCACCAAGACAGCAACTACAGCCGACGCAAAGAACCAGAAGCTCAATCCCCAAAGAAAGACTGCGACGCAAAGAGCCAGCAGCCGCATCGCTGCACCCAACATCTGCACTTCCGTTCCATCCAACCCTTCCAGGACGGCCTTAATCCCTCTAACAGCAGGCCCTGTATCCCCCGCAAGTTCTTCCAGCACCCTTGGCATCTCTGCTGCCATGGCCACAAACACCGAGCACGTAAAACTTGGAGGCCCAACGGCAATGAACATACCCGGTCTCTGCACAGGCAGCCCAAAAGCCATCAGCCGCGACAGATACGTCGCGTAAAAAAACACCGACACCATGAAACCGAGTCCCTGTGCCGCGAGCCCAGCGCACAACACCCCCAGCGCATTTTTCCCCTTCAACCCCCTGATACACGTCCCCGCCAATGTACCAGCCAGCATGACGGGGAAGATGGGCAAGATCCAGGCGGGCGTCATCTTCCCTATTGTCAGCCTCCTCTCGCGCTTGACCGTAAATAGTAAGTGGTATTGCGCAACCGAGACACAAAAACACATGCCCAAGTAAATCCAGAACACGGCCTTCAGAAAGCCGCTTTCCAGCCTAGCGACCTGCCTTGAGGAGAGAAAATGGCGAGAGTATTCATCGACGTTGACCAGCAACGCTGCGATGGATAGGAAGAGCGTTGGCACAAAGAGGGCTTCGCGCGGGCGGGTGAATGCCCTCCTAATGGTATGCCGGTAGAGGGCAAAGCGCAGGGCGATAGCTACCGTGGTGAGGAGGAAGAAGACCACATCGAGAAGAAATAGGGTCAAGCCGATATGGGACAGCCCCTTGAACCGGTAAGGACACAAAGCGAGGGTGAGGGCTATGCCGGAGGTGGACATCCTATCCCAGGGTTAGGGCTGTACATGTATTGATGGTAAGGTGAGGGAACCTACGTAACAGTATACCAGGCAAATGTAAAATGCATCAACCGATCCCTCCAGGGCAAGCTCGGCTGTAGATACGTCGGGATCCTCTCCAGAGGCGGAAGCAAGGCATCTTGACCAGGCTCAGAAGTGGTCAGTTGATCTACCCGGGCAAAGTCCGTCGTATAGGTCTGCGAGCGATCCGCTTCACGGTCCTCGGGCGTGATGCCAGCCTCACTGTCATGGCTCTGTAACAAATTGGATGTCTTTTCGCTCTGCACACGCACGCAGCGTGGTGTGGCTGAGCCTGACAACGAAGATGGCGATGTTGAGGTGGATGTCAAAGTTGCATGTCCCATTGTGATATTGTTAGGGTTAGGATGTCCTCCCTGGACGGCTGTCATCGTCAACTACTGCTGCTGCTGACGCACAGCATCCCAGTTTCTCAAAATCATCGATCAATGATTCTGAACATTGGAATTGGGGGAGAATTTAAACCTCCCATCGAAGGCAATGGAAGAGAAGTGGAAGGGAAAAGTTTACGCGGTTGAATAGGGCTGAGCGGCACGGCGCCTGGGTCCTGAAGGATGATCGACATCGAATGTGGTGGGCGGATGGTGGGGTTGACAGCTCTCCCACCACTGCGCTGGAGCCACGCTGCCGCTGCGACATGGTTGCGCTCTCTAGCGAGCCACTGGACGTTGGCGGAATCGAAAGATGTGCAGCTGGATGCAACAGCGTTGCCGAGCCCTCAAGATTGTGGCGGCCTAGAATTCTGACCCGTCAAGTGCAGACAGTAGGGTTAGGGTTGTATTCGGCGATCTGTGAGAACGATTGTAGGGTTAGGGTTGTAGCTAGTTTGCCCCTAAACAGGGCTTGGGTTTTACGAGAGCTCTAGCTCTGTGATATTTGCCACCCGACAAAACTTCGGGTACAAAAACTCGTGTAGACCTTTTTTGAAGATAGTGAGAGGATTATTTGATTAGTTGTCGTACCCAGTCGAACGCATATGACTCACATCACCTCTTTAACGTTTTGCCCTAATCTAGAAATGCATATCCACTCTCATCTGATAATGAAAACTCCCAAGTTTCTAATCTGTCTCTCAACTGTCAAGATACAAAGTCGAAACAATCTTTGGTATCATAACATAACCGTCAACCATAAAAATCCAAAAAAAACGATATTGTCATGCGCTTATTGGTATCATCCGGTCATGTAACCAGCCATAACCTCGCCCAGTGTAAAGAAAGAGTTAAAAGCGATTGGTATCAAACATGCCATCTAAATCCCAAGCGATAAGGACCGTAAAAATGCCCATGCCCTAAACCCGAAGTTCCCATCAGACGCCAGTGCAATCCCCCAACGGCGAAGAAGACCGATATCGCTTCGCGTTGTACCAAACGTCAAGGATTGGTGTAACAAAAAAAAGCATCGCTCTTGCCCTGTAACTGTTCTGATCCGCTATTTTTCGTTGACTGTTACTGACCGACTCGATCCGGCGAGCTGTCCTTATGATGTCGTACAAGCCGCCTTGTCTGCAAGCTGCCGTGCTCCCCCATATTGGGCAGCCAGTAATCAAGGTCTGATGAGGATGCACGAGCTCACCGCTAGTGAGATATCGGTGAGTGGTACAGTATCTGGAAGGTAGAGAAAGGTCGGTGGCAAGATATTCGTCACATCAAGTATCGTTCGCCGGTCGGGTTTGTTGAATTCGGGGACCGGAAGCCTTACTCGCCTCATCTCCGTTGTCTGTCGCATCGGGCAGCGACAAGACTGGTGAGGTGAGCTGCGCCGTAGACCGCTTCAGCCCAACGGGATCAACGTTTCCTGGACTAGATGGGCTCACAAGACCATGTCCTGAGTTGCCCCACTCCAGTTCCTCACTCCTTCTCCCTTTTCTCTGGTTCTACCTCCCTAGTCTCCTGAACTTCCCGGCGCTGCTCCTCCTTTCTGTGATGCCTTCTCTTGTTCGGCACACTCCTCGGCGGGGTCCTCTCCCGTGAGCGACCCCTTGTTTCCTCCTCGTCGACCAGACCCATTATGCGACGGTCCTCTTCGTACCAAGCGCAGAGCGGCTTGCCGCCGAACATGAGGTCATTATCTTCGATGACCGTCGAGACCATCCATGAGTATGGCCCCGAGCAGGGAGCGATCTCATCAGGGAGAGTCATGGCTTCGGGTGTGAGGTTGATTGGAGTGTCCGGGTCGGGAATGATGTAGAGAGTGTCGAAGGCACAGGGCTTGGGGGTGCTTTCTGGGGTTGGGGTCTGCGAAGTTGTCATTGCTGTGTGGTGAGGTATTGTTGATGCACCGAAGATCGCAAAGATATTTTCTTTGGAAAGGAGAGATAGCAAGGAGAAAAAAAGAACCTCGGATGACTGTAAGCGGGGTCTGCTGCTTATATTATACCGGGAAAGTTGTCCACACTTCAGTAAAGCGTTTAGTGTCCACGTTGCGGGCCTTGGTGGCTGTCTCGTTCGCAGATGCGACCCAAAATGTCGGCGCAGAAGACTTGGTTGGATGATGCAGAAGCGAGGATCGGAGGACAGTTGCAGCAGCAATGCAGGGCTGACCGAGGCTGTCAGGCGCGCCGGTCCAAGACTGCGGGGTAATTACTTGGCGTTTTCGATCCCCCGTCCCGAGGCTGCGCTTCTGGGCGGGTCGCCTGTCGGACAAGGGTTGATGGCTTGCGTGCCGGCTTGTGATTATGGATCGCGAGTTCGTGTATAGCCGATGGACGGATGGTTGGCTGCTTGATTGCGCGCAAGGGGATAAATCACCCAGAATTCGATGAAGGTACAGATCCGTACCTCACCTGCTGAACTTAGATCGTGGAGGGTCAGGTGCGAGGATTGCGAGGGTAGCGTGACACGAGAAACACGCCCACGAGGCCAAGGCAGCTAAAGTCAGTAGCATAAACAAGAAAAGAAATGTATCAAGCTCACACAAAGTGTGTGTGCAAATAAGTAGCAATATTTTGCAAACTGGGGCTGGCGAAAAAGTTCGGGCGAAATTTCCCAAGTCAGCTTTCAGGCACTTCCCCGGTGCCCGATTGCGCAATCCTTAAAGTCGCCGCCGCCACGCCAGCAAAAGCCGGATCGTTTTGCAAAGGGCGACCGAGCCGATCGATGCAGGCTCAAGAAAAGCCGCGTTTGTGCGTGCAAAAGTCCCGTCCAAGGTCGACTTATTCGAAAAGCAGCCTTTTGGATTGGCCGCCTGCAAGCTGATGATGGTTGCGTGGGGTCGAGCTGAGCAAAACTTTGATCCTAAAAGCTGCTCCTCCAGCCAATCGATGTGCGAGGGCTGCTGTTGTGACGCAAGGGCTGATGAAAAAACCCTGAACGCTCGGACCCGAGAGGTTTTTTTCAAAGCTCGATGCTCTTTGCCTTGAGAGACTTGAGAGAACAAAGGCGTTGCTGTGTATACACAACAGCTCTTGACCACGTTTGTTGACTGGTGATAGGTGATGGGCTCCAAAAAGAAAAACGGCTTAGGTCTTCAACGAGACCTGGACGGGACCGGTCTGGATTCCTATATACCCGAGATTCCTCTACGAAGCTTTTGTCGTGCTTCTCACACCTTTCGGTCACATCTGCGGCAATGTGATGCATAACGTTTGACCGTCAGGAATGCCCAAAGGCCACGCCCTATCGCCACCAAGGTTCCGCACGCTTCGACGCTGGCACTTGAGATCCCTAAATTCAAGGGTCCGCCCGGATGTCCTGCACGGTATTCAATTCGCTGCACTGCATGTGAGCTTAAATGAGTTGGCCTGTGTGTTGCTGTGCTGTCACTACCAGGTTGTCCTCCTCCACCCCCACCCCTGAGCTGGCAACACCCCACGCTTGCTCGCTTGCAGCCGGGCAGCAACCGCTCTGCGCTACGTATCGGGCGCCATCCGTCCGTTAGGTGCTGTATTTGTGACGAATGGAAAAAAGATTAAGGGACAGATAGGGCTGAACCAGTCCACTTGGTTCCAACCGGGATTTAGCTCTCCGATCCCCGCATAAAGTTTATGGCCAACTCATATCTAGCTTCAAGCCACCTCCTTAAAATACTTTCGACTCTTGTGAAGGTCAACATCTGTACTCCTGCGCAAGTGAAGCCCACTGTTTCTTGCATATGCGAGTAAATGACTGGGGGAACTTGGCGCTGACATCGGAACAATCAGCGAGCAAGAAGCATCTCGAAGACGCTGGATGGACGAGTAAATCACGTCATTCCATTGTCCGTATTCCAGACCGGTCACCTGGACGCCAGCATAACCTCTCAATGTGATACGAGCGGGATAGAAAGTCGGATGGCTGATCATGTTTCTACAGGGCAAAAGGTCGGACTGTCAGAGAGCCTCATTGCCAAGCCTAACATTACCCCACCATAGGGCTCGAACGAGGGGCCACCCCGCAGCAGCTGTCCATGGAAGGACGGGATAGGTGTGAATCTGGAAGATTCTGTCCAGCTTACGATAATGCTAAGAATTTGCAAGAACATTTAGCACTTCATATATAATTAAGCAGCTTGGAGGTTGAGATAAAGACGATAAGACTTTCTAAAACTCCAAGCTGAGAATCACGAGATTTTGCTCTTGGAATGACGTCATGGACCATCGTTCCCTGGTTCCACTGCGCACCTTGATAGTCTCGGACACAATCACCTCCCAGCATGCAACTAATTCAAGCAACACAGCAATTATTCACCATTCATGCATCATTCGGCAATCCAATGTCAAATCTAAGTCCATTATTCTTAAGGATTGAACATGCGCGTGTTCCACAATGTTGACATCCATTCATCAGTTGTCAAACAGATTGGAAAAGGCAATGAAGGAACCAGCGCAGTTACCAAACTGAAGCAAGAAAGCTGAACTTCTAACAACGGCTAGGCTCCATACTCAGACCATAAAGAGTTATCTGCCAGGATTATTGTGAACGAAGGGCTTTTGCTTTTGGTATTTCAGCTCTGAATGGGGGTAATCTCCGCTTGCTGTACGTTGATGTGGCTGGACAGGCAGTCTGCAGTCTGCAAACTCAGTGGGGCTGGCTGGCTTTATATGCCCAAAGTCGGGTTCTTTAATAGTTGTGGGGCTTGATCTCTTGGTAGCAAAACTGCAGTAAGGTCTGAAAGTATTTGGAAACTTTACCATATATTCACTATTGTGAAACATTAGGTATCATCCGTTAGCTTGATGGCGGACATCCTATGTAAGCGCTAATGCAGCCTGCTGACACATGTTGCTCCTCAGCATGAGTTGAAAGCCTCTCGGGAGCAAACACTATCATGATTTTATCCCAAACTTTGCTGCCTAGCCCGTGATTTGTTGAACAAATTCGGATGCGAACTGTTATCATGATTCTTATCTCAATCAGTTCAACATTTAAATAAGCCTTGGTCGTCCAGGACACCCTGTGCGTCATACTAAACTAGAGAAGAAATTAACCGCAGTGTAAGACTCATTGGCCGAAAAACCCTTTCTTTATATAGCAGAATGCTTCAATTCGTAAGAGACTCCATCTCCTCAAGTTGGGTTCACATCGTCCACGCCTATACCCCGGGTCAGATTGAGTTCTGGGGCACGCTCCTGGTCCAAATCATCTTCTTCTGGATCCCCGGTCTAGGCTACATCGTCCTCGACTATACTTTCCCCTCCTTTTCCGCTCGGCACAAAATTCAACCGCCAGCAAAGCAACCGACATGGTCTGAGGTCAAGCATTGCATTCGGGTGGTCTTCCTAAGTCAACTCCAATCTATTGCAACCTCTCTGATTGTCCGTGTCATCTCAGAGATACGCAATCGGCCTTCGCTCTTAACCATTTCTCCCTCTCTTCCGACTTTGTCGAACTTTGTACGCGATGTAGTGGTAATAATCATATTTCGGGAAACCTCGTTTTATTATGTTCACCGCTTGCTGCACACGAAACCGTTCTACAAGCGCTTCCACAAGCTGCATCATGAGTTTACAGCACCTGTTGCCCTAGCGACACAATATGCTACCCCAGCCGAGCACCTTTTTGCCAACACACTCCCGATCGTTGTTCCGGCTCTAGCGTTACGCACGCATATCGTGACATTGTGGTTTTATCTGGGGTGGACTCTGCTTGAAACGACGACGACGCACAGTGGGTATGACTTCTTTTTTGGTATGGCAAGGTTCCATGACAAACATCATGAGAGGGGGGAGATCAATTACAGTGCATATGGGCTGATGGATTGGATACATGGGACCAACAAACTGAGAAGGACAAAGAGAGACTGAAGTAATCGGCGCACTGGGCGCCGGGCAATATCACGAGACGATAATGTCAAATTGTGCGTCTTGTGGTCATGATTCGAGGGCTCAAGTGTCCAAGAGCTTATGTACTTCAGCTTAAAGCCTGGTATTCGTTCATATAATGTTTCCCTAGTGCTCTGTTCTCAGGCAGCTTCAAATGGTATGAACGTATATCACCTGTCCCGTCGCCGTGGACTTGTTTGCCGCAATCCCTGTCAAGATGTATGCAACCCCATTAACATAGCTCAATCTTCTCAGGTACTTATATGACAATTGCTTGTCGAACAGATCTTGTAGTAATACTGCGCCGCCATCGCAATATGCCCCATGAGCGTCTTCAAACGGGATCTCTCTCGGCGGGCTCAAACAGCGGCCGCAGCAGAATGGCCCTCTTTTCAATGCATCCCTCGAGAGATTATTCCCCTCCAGTTTACATAGCTCTTTTCTACGACCTCCATTTCGATCCTCCCTCCAGTTCCGTTGGAACTCATCCCCTGGAGCGTATGTCAATGAAAAGGTCTTCACTACCCCATTTCGGTACCGCACCAGGATGTTCATGCAACAAACTTTCCGTCACTTCTAGCCCTGAAATTTTTGCTTAGCGCATTTGTGGCCATGATCGCTCTCAATTATGTAGCCGTGACACGAATGTGATGACGCCGGTCAGGGCATACACTACTGACCAGTTACTGGAATGCTATGAATGGAATCCCCATGATTGTAGAGAGACTGTTTACCTTCAGATTATGGCATATTGAAAACAAAGTGCTGTTCAATTACCAGCTGATTTTCCTGTTTTATGGACTCCTCACCGTGGTTTATGCCGTGGTCAATGCAATCCTGATGCCAGTCTCACCCATGGAAGCCAAATACCTAACCAAAAGGAAGAAAAATGAACTGTGGCTGTTGAACAGTTGCCAGCAAACCATATGGGAGTGACATCGCTACACTTGAGATGGGATCATGTCAAGGAAGAATTTCTGGATCACAGACGGGATGTTGATTGGTGACAATTGTTGCTATCTCATGCGTTGCCCGGCCAACCACTGTATTTTATTTACAAAAGAGCTTCCAGGGGTTCAGGGGCTGGCCCACTTGACAAAATCGCGAGTGGGTGCAACGGCACCTCTGGCAGTCTCGACGTTCGCGACTTCGGGTAAGTCAACTTTTATGCGATATTGTTCAATACTACATATAGAGTCACTCAGGTTTTTATGATCATCTGCTCAGCATGGGCTGTTACACATTGACAACGCAAGGGGCTGACCATTCCTGGGAGTCAGCATCCTTCCAGTACTTAGGGCGATTATCATGCTTTCTGTGCAAAGAGCATTGAAAATAGGTCCATTCGTCTTTTTTGATATATTTGGTACGTAACCCAGACTCAGGGCGAGGTTGCTAGGAGGACATGCTGCCGTTGAGTTCAGGTGTCCCGCATGGCCCCAATCACTGCCCTCCTCTATGTTTGGCAGGTCCAAAACAGAGTTTATGATGTCAAAAAAGTGTGCTTCTGCTGTTGTCTTTATCGGCATTTGTACTGGTAACGTAATTTGGCCTCTTATATGATAAACTGTAGACTCCTACCAACCAGTCAGGACTAATCTCGAATTGATCATTTCCGCTTTGGCAGAGGGTATCTCCTCGTACGTCGTTTAATTTGACTTTTTATGGATAAACCATAGCTGGCTCCAACCATACATACCGATGCCGTTCTATTTCAGTACCTGAAACACAATCATGCTAAGTGCCGGGAGGACTTAGGCAAAACCGCGGTCGTAGTGGACGAGTCCATGATAAAGAAAGAAAGATATAGGGACAAGCAAAGGTTCTGAAGGCAAAGACAGAGACTATTCATATCAGTCAAGATCACTTGAGGAGATAATGCACTAAAAGACATGGCTGATCTGGAGAACGAGCACTTTATTTATGTCTACTGAGCAACCCGCCTAGTTTTCTGGATGTTTCTAGCGCAGACCATCCACAAGCGCCCGTATGATCAAAATTAAACTAATGGAAAAGCAGCTGCACTGACCGGTTGGCGAAAAGCTATGTATTTATGTCTTTGATTGATTTCGCATAGGAGTGCCAGCTAAAAACCATATTGGCTGGGATTGCAAATAAAAGCAGTCTCATAGGTGTCAACGTCTATCTGAGGAACACCGTGATAGACCGTGTAACTTTGCTCATTTGTTGGCGGATCGCTATTATAGGCGATGAACGGGCTAAATAGTTGGAAGAGGAGTTGGTTGGTTAGCGACCGTATCCATGATTGCGATACAATTCAGCGGTCTAGGGCAAAGGAAAGCTGAACTCACGGCTGGAAAGGTCCTGATGGTATAAACTTAACAATCCATTTGTGGCGGCTGGTTCCTTTTCCTCGATAAAAAGCCACACCTTTGGGCTCGTTGAAGGTCTCAGAGCTTGCTGTCCAGATAAGTTGCGAAAAGTCATGAGTGAAAACCATCATGATGTACCTCCCGTTGTCTTGCTTCTGTGGGACCTGGACCAGTAGATGGCACCAGGTGCTGTCACGAGCATCCTCAAAGACTGAACACCAAGGGCACCAGCGATTTGGATGCTTCCGACGAGCATCGGTATTGTTGCCAATGAAATCAGGAATGGTGGAAGGAATAGCCGTTTCAGTTGAGCCACTTACAGTGGTAAAAACAGCCTGTGTTTTCTCTGTTGTCGTTGGGATCGGGACGTTTGAGGTGGCAAAGGGCGTTGCAGAGCCGTAAAGCCTGATGGCGGAGGAAGTTGTGGAACTGTAGAGCTCTGTCACCCACCCATGCTGTGGGCTAGCCAGGACGAGCTCTGACAAGCTCAGCCCTGCCATGGCAACCGGACCTGAGATTACTGGGTAGAAACGCATGATAACCGGTAGAGGAATGTCGCCATTGACCGGTGTGTAAAGTGGTAGGTATCAGGAATTCTTGAATCGAGTTGATTCTGTTGTGTTTGCGAGAGGAGGAGTTGAGATTTTGAAGGGGGAGCAGTTTAAAATGAAGGCCCACGAAGATCGGATTCTGATGCTTAAAAACTTGACTTTCCAGATGGAAGACATCTTCAAACCGCCATAAACGTGAGCCTATTGGATCTGATTTTCAATGGAGAGTAACAAGAATAAAGAAATGAACCGAAATGAAGCAACTTGCTATGAACAAAGAGAATGATCCTTCCAATGTACCTTATCAGATCTTTTGCTGTTCTTTATCCCTTAGTCAAGTATCAGGAAAACCTCAACTTCGGTCTCAGCAGGAAAAAAAAGGAAATACAAATAAATCAAGATGATAATCTCATCAAACAATATGCAACTTTTGAGTCACAATACACAACAGTATCTCACAAGTCGCTAATTCCTGGAAGCCCGAAGGTGGAAGCTTCGGAGCAGCAGTGGCATGAAATTCAACCCTAACTCTAAAGATATTGCAGATTTGCTCAGTAAAGTAAGGTGAGGACCGGCAGTTTACCTGGCATTCTTCCTAAACCGAACAATTAATTCTTCTTACACTGTGATAGCAATTACTGCTGTCATCGAGGCTGATTTCCACTACCAGTTTGGCGGAACTTGTAAATGTTCCCATCACACGGACCTCACAAAGGAGCTGTAAGCAGTAGCCTAATCCCCAACCCAGATTTGCCGGATATATCATCCGATATAGTCACGTAATACCGCGGAAACATGCTTCCTGTGTAACCCACCATGCACGCTTGCTAAGCGCGTCTTGCCAAGTTAACCCACGTCTCAAGTCCTTCCCGCAAGCTCAACCTCAACCGACCGACTAAAAATTCCAACGTCATCAGCAGCACACCTTTCATCGCAAATGCCACTAATGTACATTACACCCAAAACCCTCCACCGAGAATACTACCCGTGCTGTCAGTTCCTTAGAAAAATCTGCGAGGCGATCTGCAACTGCATGTAGAAACATTGCTTCACCGTTCATTACAAACGCAAAGAAAGAGTTTTCGAGCCTCTTACAACCTTCACGTTTACGAACCATTAACTTTGGAACATCTTCAGCCCTCTTTCCATTGACACAGGAATCGCAAGCGTTCCAATCTACCACTTACATGGATCACCAAACACAGTTTACCGAGGATGCTGAAACTCTCACTGGGAAACAAAGCAAGCCCCGGCTTTGTCTTCCAATACCAGCTTACTGCGGCTTGCTCTTATGATGTACAGAGTTCACCGCACATGGAACGAAAACAAGCGGGGGGTTGGTCAGTTTTCAATGGCCTGAGGGATAAGCCACACATAGAAGCATCCAGCCGAATCACGCGATCCCTCACCCTCACCCCTCAAAAGACTCGCTGTGCTCACACCAGTCAGACAAGCCAGGAAGACCAAGGACCATGATGCTGGAAACGAGTCAGAATGAGAGGATGACGAGTCATATTTTGAACCAATGCCAGTTCTCCCGTTTCTCGTCGATATGCCAGCTTCGGCTGCCGAAGAGACACTAGACTTGGTGGAGACACAGGGCTCTTCACATATCCATCCGAGAGGGGCATAAAGAAACCGTGGAAATGTTATTCGATGACGGTGTCAACATCGAGGCTCTGTTCGTAGGATTCTGCGACTGTCCTCCTCTGCATAATTTGAGGCACTGGTTTTTACTTCCAAGAAGCAAAGGCCCTACTCCTATTGAATGGCAGGATCCCCAATGCTGGCCTACTATCCATCTAACAATATGCTCAGGTCACCCCGAGATCGCAAACTTCTAAGATCAAGGGGCGCCGAGATTGTCTGGAGTTACAAAATAACGTTTGGACCACAAGGACGCGCTGGTGCTTTTTTGGCATGCAGCGACTGCCGGAATGGTTGACGTCGTCCAGGTATCTTGAATAGCCATCCCAACCTGAACTCCAATAGCCCCGATAGGTTTGGTTAACCCCACTCTACTACGCCTGCATGGAGCGTCGGTGGGATACATCTATATCACTACTCTTGAGCCGCGGGGCCATCATTGACACACTTACCCGTTTCTCCTCTGATCGGCATCGGAATATTCTTGTGTCGCCAAAGTTCTCGACAGAAGGAGCTCTATGGGTGTGAAAACTAATCTGGTTAGCGTGCTCTTTCGCTGAGAGTTATTTGACGATGCGTTTAAAACTCCTCAATCTCGGCGCTGGCCCAGAGTTTGGGCTCGAGGTCGTCCGTGAAAAAAAAAATGCAAGACCCCCAAAATCTCTGTCCTCCACCTCTGTTGCCTGAGTTACAACAAAATTTCCACTACAATCCAGATGACGGCTTGTTTGACAGGCCCCTATGATCCTCGAACGAATCTTCGCCATAAAACTAACCTATAGGCAACTCACGGATTATATCTCATTGCCAAACTATTGGCCAGAGATGATTCGCAGAACTAGCTTTTTTATTGTTAGGAGAGGGGGGAATAGACAGGTCCCCCCCTACAACCATACTCTCTTGATGTCACATGGACACGGCAGTCCAAGGAAAGGGATGTCCCCGACTGCCAACACAAGGGACACCAGAGACAGGATGATCGTGAGCGGCACAAATACGTGGTTGATCCCGGAAGATGTCTAGAGCCGGATGACCGAAGAGAATGAGCCATATGGTCGAGGCATGATGAGGATTCTATAAAGGAAGCTGCCCGGTCACGATAGACTTCCCTTGGTTCCTCCTCTCCCTGACACAAGAACACTGAGGACCAAGAAAGATTATTACACGTAGTAATTGACTTCGCTGTGCACCCCACATCGCCAGTGGCCATCATCTAACTCATTTGACCTATTGTCGATCCCTGCCTGCACCAGACCAAGTCACCCGTTACACTTGATGATAGCAACTCAGAGTAGTAAAGTACCATTTGTCAAATTCCTTCTACACGTCAAAACCAATGACAGTGCCGAAAACTATCATGGGCGAATCGCCCTGATGATGGCCGTCACTCAGCCCCTTCTTAATGGACTGGACCTTGATGGCCTCTGCCAGGACCTAGGTATTGGACCTTGCTTGAACTGGGAGGTTCTGTTCCCTAACGATTATCCAAGGAGATGGACTATAGTTCGCCTGCTTGTCGATGCAAGCAATGCGATCAATGAGCAAAATTGGAATGCTAACTCCCGCATGATATTTCAGGTAGTAAAAAATCGGCACCATGTGCAAGAATGAAGTGTAGGTTATCCTCCTCGGATTATTGGTTAATTCAACCAAATGCACCAAGGTGACGAAATCTGTCTGGATGACCCGCAAAGAGCAGGTGAAGGGAGTTGTCTCCATTCCACATTGCGATTTCCAATGAATGTCTCTGTGCCCCAGATGTTTTACAAGGAAAACCCAGCGGTGATCTTGTCGTATAGATGAGTCATCATGGAATGCTCTCTGAAAGCCCCAGTTTTATGGACTGTCGTAGAGTTGGAGATAAAGTAAGAGCATAGGACTGGTGTACTAGGGCTCAGGAACGGAGCAGGTCATTATGAACCTGGTGCCTTTTCTTCAATGGTAAAATATAAAACTGGTTTCCAATGTTTGAGTGCGGACACCATTCCAATTTCCTATCTAGGTCTTGGTGCTCTCTCCATGGTGGTCCCTGCAGGTGACCAAGTTCTGCTCAATCCGCTATGTGACTAAGATACATCATCCTTGTGAAGAAAACCTGTAAAGAGTTACCTCTCCTGCCTAGCTTTGTTCTTTGTTTTTCTTCGCTTCTTTTAGTCTTTCGGTCTTGCCCGAGGTTCGCAAATGAATGATGTGTGGAAGCTAGTCCAGTCTGCATTAGGAACCCCAGTGTATGTCGTCCAGGTCTGGTCATGCCAGTAGCCCCATCCATTGTAAACAATCTGCGGACTTTTCACATACAAGGTCAGCTCTCCACCTTTCCTCATCTCTCGGGCATACATTCGTAGAAACGTACGCCTCCTTCGTGTTATTCACTCTATGGCTCGGCACCAGCAACACATGAACCCCGATCGCCTGCTTCTCCTGTGGCGCAGGGAAGTAGATATCATGCACCGTATCGAATTGGCCCACATCCCGTGCCCAAAGCAGCTGCTGGAAGTTGTGGTTAAACACCATCGCCGGGTAACCGTTGGGGTACCGGTTAATATTGCCAGGTGTCTGCACAACAATGTTGCAGTAGCTCTGGTTCTTTGCGTCTGGAAACTTGAAGCACCAAGAGCACCACCGGTTGGCACGAAAGTCAGACGGCGGGTTGACGGGAGTTGTTGATTGTGGAAGGGCAGTAGTGAAAGCTAGAAGCAGCGATAGAGTGGCCAGGATAGTAGTGAGATGCTTGACGAACATGGTTGTGGGTCTGAGATCAATGGATCTTGCATAGGTTGAGCTATTCTTGCAAGAGGAGTTATCAAAGTGATGACGAAGTATTTATCTCTGAGACACCTGTGGAAGCTCTGCTGCTATCTGATACTCAGTTCGCTTTTTCATGCTTTCAAAGATTGTTAGATACATGACTTTTTTGAATCCTTTGATATTGATGGAAATATCGCTCAGTATCTGAGACGAACTGCACAGTTAACTCTCTTTGAGGCTCAAAGAATAAACCAAAATAAAGTATGTGTGTCGGAAGCTTTCTGGAAGTTCAAGTGCCCAGAAAAATATGTGAAGTATATCTCAAGAACCCACCATATAATCCTGCAGATCACTTTTAGTGATGAAAAATTTTTTGCAAATCAGAGACATGATCTACAAAACAAATAAATCCCCAATTCATCCCCATTTGTGAAACTACAGAGGAGAAACTGAAATGTGGTTTTAGTACATAATGTGATGATCTGGGTCTATAACGAAAATGAGATGAATGATTAAGGCTCAGCCAAATGCATTTCCCTCTCATCGACTCTCCAAGAATTAAAGGGTTCCTTTACCACTTATTATTACCGCTCATGTAAACAGCCATGAAAGAATGGATTCGGATAGAATTCATCTAAATTTTGCATAGTTTGAAGTCCTAAGCTTGACATTATACTGATCATTTAACGTAACATATCTCACAACACAATACGTTCAATTGGACAGTCCACTCCAGTTTTGCGTCCTGTGTCCTTTCATATCAACCATCACGGTATGCAAGATCAGGATATCAATATAAAAAAATCTATACCAATCCAATGCCACTCATCGACCAGGCATTGAAATGTTGTCGCTCGAAAATTTGTGTCATTATCTCTGACTGCAGGAAACATCCCACGAGTTACCACACTCAAGTTGGGGCCTGGCGAAACTATTCCCAGTTCATCATGGTAAGTCCTCTGTATCAGTTCCTGTCCTGAGGCTGCTACCTCCACTACGCTCGGACTATGGTGCACATATCTCTAGCTCGCCTAGAGTGTCGCATTTCAACGGCGTGGGGGGTCACAGGCTCCCCTCCACGCCACCACAGCACGTGGTGTGTGTTCCATGACTAAGATAGAACGACGATAGGCGCGGTACTAGGTGGGTAGTAGCATCTAGTATCCTAGGAAAGCAGAGAAATGGTCTGAGGATATGTGACGTGACGGGTAGCAAGCGGCATATGTGTGTCGTGTCTAGCCAGTGTTCCCTAGTTTCAGCCTCTGTGATAGGCCGAATTGATAGCCAGGTAGTGACAACCAGCCGTGCTGATGAGGAATAAGTTCAAGTTCTATTTTTGTCTTTCCATGTTGGTGGCTGGTGTCAAACTTGGGGATTGGTTCCTGAGTTGAAGGGCAACTTGTGGCTCACGAAGGAACTTACGTGTTTGCGAGGCATTGTGCCGCTTACCTTCTAGTAGGTAAGGACATTTCAGCTGCTGAAAGGCTAGGTTGTCAGCTTCTGGATGTTTACCTGAAGAGTGGCCTTCTCCCCTTCATGAAAACTGAACAATAGCCACAGTACCCAAACACTCAATCTTCACTGCTTAGCCAAGCGCGAGCTCCCCCCGGACACATGTTCATGATGGTACGATGCTTCCAGGAGAGGATATGCCTCGGCCTATCAAGCAAAAACAATACTCCGCAGTCATGTATGTGAGGGGCATCAAGCCCACCATAAACATAACTCACTACACCCGGGTTGACGGCTTCTTGGCTGGATCCAAAGCAACAACACGCAGTGCCAAATGCTACCTTACCCAGTGCCCAGAACACATCAGCTCTCACAGAAGCTGGGTCTGCGGGGTCACGGGGCTATTCGGATGGCAGGGAAAGTAAGTGAGTTCTTTGGTTTACAACGGCGCGGGAACACCGCGATTTCGCAGCAAGGAGATTCCGTAACTTGGACTGAGCGAAGCGAGCGAGAGCCAAGTCAAGAACCGAGAAGCTAAGTGAACGCCTTAGACCATAGTGCTGAGTTAAGGCGTTAGAACAGAGAGATGAGAGAAAGAAGTGAAAGAGATGATGACGGTGAGCATGTAACCTCCACGAAACGTACTGCCATTGGCGGAAGGTAAGCCGGCCGGTGGGATCAACAAACGTGGATGTTGGTTGGATAGAACAGAGGGACGCGATGCCAAATCGAGGGCTCTGTGAGATGTATCTCCGAGAGTTTGATGACGGTTTTGGGAATAGTCGACGGACAGCAGGCTCGTGCCGGTGTTTATGCGACTGCGGCGACTGAAGAGTGAGAGAGTTACACTGGCGATGAGCAGGACCAAGAACCAGGTGAAGTTGGAATGCGGTTGATGATAGACGAGAGAGCACAGCCACGAATGTGGTTGATTAAGGGCTGCTGGTGGAGGTTGATGAGAAGCTCACGAGACTGACGATAGGTGTCATGTCGTGTGCCATGGTTGTGACCATGCTGGGTATGGATTATGGTTCTTGATGATCAAGTGAAGTTGAATGTCGCCTGAGTGGATGACTAGCTTCGGGGTTGGGGTTAGGTGTGGGCCAAGAAACCCCAGCTCCTCTTCTACTTTCTCTTTCTGGGGGCCGCGGAACATGCACGAGACGCCCGTGCCGTTTAACAGGCGCGCATCCAACCCGGCGCTTCCTCTTTGGGGGCTCAGCGAGACATAGAGGCAGTCCACCTAACATGCGACATCTGCCACGGGCTGCCACGGACGCTGACAGACCGGAGCGTCCGCGTCGAGGATTCCGGAAGCGAGCAGCGAAGACGGCTAAACTTCGGCAGTGTCCCGTGTGGACGATGAGGATGTGCATCCTGCCAATTTCCTGGAGCTTTGCTTGACCCGTTTTTATTATGCAGGACCCCAAGAAGGGCCGGCGGCACCAGAATTGACCGAGAGAAGGATGACGAAAAACGGTGTAGAGAGGTAAGTATGTGTTTGCTGGATCACGGGCATCGCGGCGTGCCCCAGATCTATCACAGGTAGATAGATGATCGGCTGTGAACAAGATCCGATTTCCAGCAAAATACGGGCTGCGGGCAGCCCAGTCTGGCACTGGCACCACTCGGGACCTGGGGACACCAGCAAAGCTACCCGCCCAGCCGGCGTGCCGTCATTCGGAAATTTCACTGATCGGCGGCGTGTGGTGTAACATCCACCCAAAACGCCCAGCAATTCAGCATGGCAAGCAGCTATGGCAGCGTCCGTTGCTCCTCCTCTCGTTGTTTGGTTGTGTGTGGGCCGCTGGCAAGTTGATTTACCGGGAAGGGTGGCGCTAGGGCAACTTTGCTGCGTGGGTCCTGGGGCTCTCTGGGGCTGCCGTGGGCGTACCCAGGCCTTGGGACGTCGAAACTTCCCAAAAACCTTGGAATCGCGGGCCGGAAGGCGGCTGGCGGGTGCCACCTGCTTCAGGAGATGCGGAGCAGCGGTTCCGACGGGGCCCCACTGCGGGCGGTTGGGACCAATGGGGGGAGGCCAAGCTTTCTTGCATGGCCCAGCGCCCCAAATTGTCCGGCGCCACTGGGGTCGAGTGGGTCTATCTAGAGATGCGAATTCGCATTACGCTGGGACAGCTGGCTTGGCGGCGTCGTTTACTGTATCATTACCGCAAGCTAGCCGCATCTTCCGCAATTTTGGTTTTTGGAAGTCGTTGACGGCGTCTTCCACCATCGCGCTCCATTTACCATCAGCTATGGCCAAAAGGCACGCCGGCTGGACACAACAAAGCCACGACAAAGCCGCGCATGACATTCTTTCCCCACCAGCGTGTCCAAGTCCTCGTTCCAGTCGTTTTCCAGAGTTCGTCCAAAGGTTTTGTACCTTGCCACGACCCCATATCGAACTTCTCGTCTTGCCCTTCCGTTCTGGGACACATCAGCCTCTCAAGATGCAGATGCGTTCCTCCCCGTACCTGTTGCGTCCCACTACCCCATCCATGCCGGGCATGCTATGCCATGTCATCTCACATTCCACTGTTGCGCTCCCACGCTCCCGCGCGCCCACTTTGGCCCTCACTCACACCCACGTTCTGCAATGGACGGTCGCATTGTCTCTCGGCAGAGCTCCCCACGGGTCAGCGGGCAGAATAAACGAACACCCCTAGCGGGCCCCCAGCCAGATTGCAGAGTGAGCAGCCGGGAGCCGGGCCCAATGGGCGGTTTGATGTGCCCTCGCAACGAGGCAATGGCAATGCGAAGGAACCTAGAAGGAGCCAATGAGACGGCCACTCGACGACGTCCAATACCTCCCGTCCCGCCTGTCCTCCGGATTCCGCACCAACCATACCGATCCCGACACTGCCGTCGGCTGGCCGTGATGACGAGCGATGGCGATGTTGGCTGTCGGCTTGTCTCTGAATGAACACTTGCGACGGCTGTGTTGTGCCTATCGTCGTGGATCTCCATCGAGTGGGTTTGGCCAACTGGTCCACCAATCCACGTTGTCCTGTCTCCTATCTCCAGATCAAGGGTTCCATCAATCCCCCAAGATACCGACCAGCGGCCCACAGCCCCATTGTCACAGATCGTGACTTCCATACAGACTCGAGCCCCATCTCGTTTGGTCTACCCTTGTCTGGCAGGCAGCCGGGCAGGCAATGGAAGCAGCTAAGCTAGCCCTACTACTACCGGCGCACGTAGCATACCTAGGTACGGATACGTACCCTCGTGCGCAGGCGCGGAAAGACAAACGCCGACATCCAATTCCAATCATTTCGTCCAGACGAGAGCCACTTTTTGCACCGAAGGTGTGTGCTTGTAAGTGGAAAGTCGTAAGAAACTGCGTAATATTTCTCGGAAAAACCGCGGCTTTTCTCGTTGGCGAGCAGGCATGGCCGTTCCGAACAAACGGGGGGGGGCCCAAAGGCCCGGAGCTCCATGAAAACTGGGGCCACCAGGCCAAACAAACCGCCGCGCCGCGCCGCCGCGCAGCAGAAACGGCTGCAGCAAAAAGAGTGAGCGCAATGTTTGATCTCTCTTCTCGCTCGGCCGCTCGCTTCCTCGCAAAAAAAGGCCACCGCATTCTGCCTAAAACAGAAGATTGAAACTAAACGCCCCCATCCCCCATCGAGAGTTAAAAGAACAGAAGGCTCCATCCAACCCATGTCCGGCTAACCCTTGCCCTTAACTGAACAAAAAGAGGATCCAAGCCCAGGATTCGTTGCCGGATAGAAGGACTGGACTTAGATAGGCACATTACCGTTTTGACTTACCTTTGACCTGTCGCTCCGTACATACGGATGCATTACAACAAGGCAAGGAGATCGCCGAAGCGACGGCAGCTTGCTGGGAGCTTTTTCCCGATGTCTCCATCCAAAGAGGCCGAGAGTAGGTACCTTAGGTAGTGAGGGCGAGGGGCCGGCGTCGTAGGTAGTAGATCCATCCATATGCCATGTCTTTATATTTCACACCTCGTCGTCCCCGGGTCCCGGCTTACAGCCCCTCTCCCTGAAAGAAAGGAAGTCCCTTTTGGTTCGCCTTTTGACGACTTTTTTTTTGGCTTCCTGTTCTGCTGCAGCCACACCCAGCCCAGCCGCTGCCGCTGCCGCCGCCGCCGGCACATACATACCGCCAGGAGACCAGGCCCGGCTGCTAGGTTAGGTTGGAACGGACGGGAAACACGGGAGCAGCAACCTGAAAAGCAACCTAGTATCATCGATAGGAAACGGCTCGCTCGCTCGCTCTCTTGCATGGTCTGAGCCTTCTTTCTCTTACTATTTCACTTTTTGCACCGAGAGACTCGCACTCAATTCCCAACAGGCTCCACTGCTGCTTGCTTGGGGGTCTTCCCACAGCGCTTATCAAGGGCGCTGCAGCCCGGCACCTCGCTCCCCCCTTGAGTCCTGGAGGTTTGTTGTTTGTTTGCCTTTTCGACCTTTTTGCAAGGACGAGTGTTTGAGAAGAGGAGGGTTGTTGAGAGGAAGAAGCGAGAAAGACCTAAAGAGTTGAGGGCGAAAGCAGCAGACGGTTAACAGTTTGGCACACACCGACGACATTTTTGATCGCACACCCTTGACGACTTGCACACACACACACACACCAACCAACACTACAACACGAAGCTGGCCATTTGATAATTGTTATCTCCGATCCAGCATTGCCTAACACCGGCACCAGCGACAACACGGCCGCATTGCTACAGGGGGATCGCAGCGTGGGACCAGACTCGATTGACGTGCTTGGTTGCTCGAACAGTTGGCCCGAAGTTTCTCCAGGAGCTCACAAAGAAAAAGGCCACTGCCAGCACCACCTACCCTGCTTGACGACCCGATCAACACCCCGATGCGGTGCGATTCCGACCAACTACTGCACAGGACTCGATGGTTGTTAGCAGGTCTGGAAAAGGATGACAGGATCAGTTCGCGGCGCCATCTCGAGATCGACGAGGGCGTCAACACGTTCGACCGTAGCAGCGACAACAGACTCAACATCATCGATATCATCAGCAACACCAAGATCAGTACCGTCAATTCCTGGAGTTGATATCAGCAAAATGACAGGACCGGCGACAGCGACGGAGCCAAGGACAAGGGCAGGGGCGGCGGCAGCAGCAGCAGCAGCAGCAGCAGCAGGCCTGACGTCCCCACTAAAACCAGCGCCAGCACCATCCACAACGGGAACTGGCACCATTGTCAGCGCCAGCCTGCTGGCAACAGCCGGCGTTCTGAACCCCAAGACTACCATCACCACTGGCACGAGCAACGCCAGCAGCAGCACAAGCACGGGCCATGGCAGGGGCCTCGAGCCGCGGCCACGGTGCAGCCAATGCGGGCGCCGGCGCACAGCCTGCTATCATCCTCCTCCCTCTTCTGGACATAGCCACGGCTTTACGCCCAGCCATTCGGGGGCTGGTGGCGGACATGGGCATTCTGCCGTCGGGCCTGCTGGCCAGGCAATTCCCAGCGGAATGCTTAGCTCCGCCGCCCCGGCGTCCCTGCACCCGCACGCTGGTGCAGCCGTTACTGCTGCAGCTCACGCGCGACCCCGCAGGATCACCAGGCTGAAGTTCCGCGCCTGGAACGGCCCTGGGAGTGCCCAGACCACCAATCCTCCCAGTTATACAAATGCCACCTCAGCCTCAGTCTCCAATTCCGCTTCGGCTTTTTCTACTCCCCCGACTTCCTCATCCCCGTCGTCGTCGTCGAACTTGCACAACGGCAACGGCCACGCCATCCGGCCTGCTACCGGCAGCAGCACCGACACTGACGCCAGCAACCCCTCCATGGAGCCGCCCGTGCTCTCCTTCTACGGGAAGGAACCCGTGCCGCTGCCCTCACGCTTCGCGCACATCAAGCGCAGCTTAGTCGAGGGCCGCGAGGCCGAGATCGAAGCGTCGTGGGCCCGGCTGCTCAAGGCCCTGCGCGACGATGTCGAGGATATCGCGTCACGCGGCTCTAGCCTGACCCCGAGTATTGACTTTGCCGACATCCACAACCCCGACGCGAGGGCAGCCTTCCAGCGCGAACTCAAGCGCTATGGTCTGGGCCTGATCCGTGGCGTCGTGCCCAAGGCCGACGCGCAAAAGGCCATTGACGAAACCGTCAAGTATCTCGAAAAGCAGACCGACTACAAAAAACCGTCGCCGCAGGACCCGACCTGCTTCGACTTCTTCTGGACCCCGGCCCAAGTCCGGACGCGTGCCCATCCCCGCGTTCTCGAGGCTCAGCGCTTCGTCATGTCTCTCTGGGACAACAGCGACGACGACCGCATGGCAATTCGCTTCCCTATCGCATATGCCGACCGTCTGCGCATTCACGGCGCCAACATTGGCAACGTCGGCCCCGACGCGGCCACCGACAAGGACGAAGAGATGAAGGATGGAGATGAGGACGGCGAAGCCGGCACCGAGACTAACACCCCGGACGCTGATGACGAGGTCGATGCCCAGAAGGCCGCCGCCGAGCTGCTCGGAGACTTCACCTCGTCGACCGTCATCGCACAAGTCGATAGCGGTAGCTTGGAGCGGTGGGAGCCCGACGGTTACGGCCGCTGGGGCACGTATTCGGCCATCTTCCGCGGTGAGTGGGAAAAGTACAACCCGTGGGACCCGACTTCGCGACTCAATGCCACTCCCGACCTTTACAACGGACACGGTGCTTGCAGCATTTTCCGTATGTACCAGGGCGTCATCGCGCTCAGCCCCATTGAGCCGGGCCTCATCCGCTTGTTACCCAGCCCGAAGCTTGCCACAGCTTACTTCCTGCTGCGGCCGTTCTTCACTCCAAAGACGAAGGCTCCTGAGCGTCGTGAGGGCCCCGAATGGGAGGCCTTCCTCGACCCGTCCAATTGGGTCTTTGAGCGTAACCCTTCGACTATCATTCACGGCGCTGTCCCTGGCCACGCTCAGCGTCTGACTGAGCTTTGGCACCCCCACCTGCATCTTCGTCGTACTCTCGTCACTCTCCCGTCCTTGCAGACCGGCGATTATATCGTTTGGCATCCCGACATCGCCTATCACATCACCTCTAACAACCCGAACCTCATGGCATCTCGCGCTCCGACGCCACCGCCCGAAGAGGACCCTGATCGCCCACCTTCTCGTCCCGTTTCCATCCTGGTCTACGTTCCTGCTGCTCCCCTTACGCAGACGAATGCCCTGTATCTTGCTCGGCAGCGCAAGACCTTCCATCGCGGCCACCCTTCACCAGACTTCGATTCGACCGGCTCTGGTCTCGGCAGTGAGGCGACACACATCGGCAGGCCGACGGAGACGGATATCGCAGAGGTTGGCGGTCCGGCTGGATTGCAAGCGATGGGCTTGGCGCCGTTCGATGTTGCGCCCACTCCTCCTGCCGATGGCGACAGCGCCTCCTCCAGCTCCAGCGCCACAACTGACGGTGATGTCGAGATGAAGGACGCCTCGACGCCCGGCTCGGCAGGCTCTTCCACTGATGGCAAGAAGGTTGATGGTGAAACGGGTTCGTCCGATGCCCAACCCAAACCCTCCACACAAACGCCCACACCGCCGGCGACAGCCACAATGGCCTCCATCCTCCCGCCGTCCATGACTCGCGCTGAAGCCGAAGTCGCCCGGTTGGCCAACATCATCTTGTTCCCCGACCGGTACGACTTCTACATGCCCAAGAACCGTGCCAAGGGCGTTCATCGGGCGCAGAAACGGCATGCGCAGGATGATGGGAGGAGAGATGCCGAGCGTGGGCAGAAGAGGCACGCGAGCGAGGAGAGGGGAAAGAGCTTGGCGCAGCAGGAGGTGTCATCTGAGGAAAAGGGCAAGCAGGTCGAGATCAAGACTGAGAAAGAGGACGAAGTGACGGAGAATAGGGAGAAGCAGCAGCAGGAGCAGCCGAATCAGGAAGAGGACAAACCTCGGACAGACGATGGCAAATCAGCAGAGCTGCCTGAGGAAAAAGGGAAAGAGATCGAGCAGGAAAAGGAGCAAACTGAACAGAAAGAGGAAGACGGCAACAGCAGGTGACAATGGCTTCCCTTTTTTTTTGTGTGTGTGTGAGGAATTGGCATTGGTTTACAGGAGGCAGGTGCGTGGATGGGAAGGAACGGCTGGGTTGTGTTTTTGTGTTTGACAACTTTTTCTTCGGTTCTGTGTTTTCGGCACATCATCACCTTGATCGGTTCCAATTACTTCAGGTATCTACCTACCATCTACCTTCTATCTACTATTACCACACATATTATCTTGTTTCATAGAGGAGACCGGACCGGACGGACATACACGTCAACGTCGGCGTTGTCATACCCCCTCTGCTCTTTTTGCTCTTCCCCAGTCTCCGCTTCTGCGTGAGTGCCATGGATCATGGCTTTTGCGTGCATCGCGGTTGTGATTTCCTTTCGTTGTTCTCTTTCCTTTTGATGTCCCAGCTTCCTTCTTGCTCTGTGAATGGTCTGTGCGGTGGACGGCGATGTGGAGAGACCCGCAGGAAGCGGAGGATTCGTCATCCTAGTCCCCCTTTTTTTGTGCTTCGATATTTTACACTGGCATCTCGTGTTTTCTGTTTTCCTTTTTCGGTTGGGTCTGTATTTAGCTTCATAGGGACTGCTGCGGCAGCAGCTTGGCTTCTCTCAGGAGAGAGAGAGGGATGATTGGGTTGGCTGGCAGATGAAGCGAATGCGGTTGGTGTCGTTGCACCACCGATCCTTGTACATAGCAATAACCTGTACATAGCACACACATACTTACACAGCGAAGAGAGAGGGTACATTCGGCTAGCCACAGCCATCTCTTCATCTCATCCTGTTCATGCATCCTCCGGTGTTGCTTTCTGCTGGCAATGTCATAATCGCCCCTAACCCTGATCTCCACGTCTGACGGGGAAGGCGGGGGGATGGAGGAGGGGGGGGCTCCCTTTGACCCGATCCACGAAACCCAAGCCGCTTCATTTAGGCAATGACGCCGGCATTTATTACAATGGCGGGAAGAAACGTTTGGTTTGATATCGCTAAATTGCTATATATTACCCCCAGACCGCAATCCAGCAAATAACTGCCGTGTGACCAGATTCCGGGTCGATGGATGCTTTGGTAAGCTTGTACGCCGCTAACCGGTCCATGGCAAGATGCTCAGGTCAAGATGTTCCATATTGCTCGCGCTCGATGGAGTGGTAGCATTGTCAACTTGAGATGAGGAAGTCGAGCTAATGCTGGGGATTAGCCGCAATGTAGCATCTTCGCTTGAGCTTCATCCGAATGGTGATATCATCTGCATATCCGGCAGTTGAGAACCTGTTTGTCCTACCCTTCACCGTCAGTAAGGAGAAGCATACTTTTCTGTTTTAGTGTTTAACCGTCGAGATCACATATCATCAACTGCAGATTTGCTAAATGCGTTGTATTTAGAGCTATTGGCGATGGCCAATATCATTTAGCAACCATCAATATCTGTGCTGTTGAGGAGGAGGACATCAATGCAGCTTTCTCGCTTGTGTCTCACTTATGTGACGAGAACGACAACATGACTACCAGACGTCCAGCAGCTCGTTCAAAGCGAAGGGCCGCACGAAGGTCTTTGCGACAACATGCTACAGAAAAACTTGACGATAATCTTCGCTTCTCACCCTTACGAGGAATTGTCAACGCCGCCCAGAACTTCCTATCCATCCGATCATGGAGTAACGATAATCAAAACTCAGAGTTGGGACCCGTTTTCCAGCATTATCCAGATAATTGTCCAGTGAGTGCGTCGGATGGGCCATCCCTCCCCTCGATGCCCGAAACTCTGGTTAGGACGACTCCTAGACTGGAGGTTCTCCTGTCCATACTTGTGGCTATCCTACCAGAAACCGTTCGCAGTCACTTCTCCCGTCTCTTCCAAGGATTGACTTGGAAATGGCCAAGGATAAGTCCATCCAGAACTCTTGATAGACCCATCTTTGCTCTCACAGACGTCATCTTGGCCATCCTACTCCATCACATCCTTTGCATGCTCTTACCCAGTCTTCTCCCGGGCTCGGGTCTGGCCCAGCAGCTTCCCTTCCACGGATCCTCACTGGAAGACTTACGCTTAGCCCTTCAGAGGGCAGATGTATTTGTCTTTGAACAGTTGCAGTCCAAATCATGTGGGAAACAAATGTTTCTGAGGACTGTGGCTGGGTACTTGGTGAAGGGGATTTGGGATATGGGGGCTGGCGTTGGAGTCAAGGGAGAAAATACCCCATCCGTCGCACAGGTTCATGCAGAGAAACAAGATTGGAAATCACCCTATAAAGCAACAAGACTTTTAGCAAGAGAGAAGAAGACAGCAGCGGGTGTGCTACGAGTGGTGCCCATCATCTGGGCACTGTCAACACTCGAGTTCATCTTCACCCGCTGCATGGCAGCTGCCTGCTGGATTGTTGCTCTCAAACAGCTCGTTCTTGGCCCATACGCCCCCGAAAGCGCAACAGCTCTTTGGGCTGCATTGAGAGACGATATCTTATCCCCTTTCACCAAGGACTGGGGCTGGGCCTGGCTGAATGTCACTCTCAACGCCATACTTGCGCTCCTAGTTGTAGGGCATTACCTTGTTACCGCAATCATCCCGGTAGTGACCCTTGCTCTACGAGGTGCTGTGAGGGGCAGGCCAAGTCTGTTGCTGGCGATTATGGCGGCATCTTCTGGAGTCATGTTGGTGCTGAGGTACAGAAGTCTGTTGTACGTTCCCTTGCTCATGATTGAAGTGTTCATTGTAGCTGGCCACGCGGTCTGTGCAGTCGTGCTGTGGGGATTGGGCGCCTTGGATGGACTGATATTCGCCCTCTTAGCATGTGTAGCAGAGTCGAAGGATTAGATTGGGCATTACGGGTAGAATCTGAGGCAGTTATACACCAAGCATATGACACCCAGAAATATCAGTTATTTACTTCAGCCATTGGATGTTCTTATTGCCAACTTGAGTCTCAACTAACTGCACCCACCGCGTAATCTTGTTCTCGAACCTTCCTATGGCATTAGCAAATAGCCTTTCCATATAAGCAACAACAGACCTACTCGTGATGTCTTCTCGATGAATGTAAACACCGCGACTGAGAGGTTTGAAGCAAATGCAGTGTGTTTGCAACAATTGATACATGCTTGATCATTCCGTCTGACAGGGCAAATAGGGCAGGGGGTCCCGAGGATATGTCCCCATGGTTGCAGGGTCAGCTCCGGCTTCCAAAAGAGCTTGAAGGCACCTCTGTGCTGGGCGAGATTCATCCATGTACTCCTCATGTTCGCAACTGGGGACTCTCTTGATAAAAACATCAAGCGCTAGCCGTAAATAGATGGCTTTTCTTGAGAATGAAATGGTAGGGGTTGCTTCCGCAGCTTGTGCTCAACGAAATGGCATGACGTGTCAAAGAGTAGCTGCCAGTAGCGTTCCTTATTGCCCAGATACCGACGAATCCCCCGCAACACGCATCAACTCCCATATCATGAATCCATTTGATAAATAGTTTGGGCACAGAACGTAAGACTGATGAGTTTAGAAGGGCTATTGCTCTCTTATCATTGGGAGAAGATACATTATCGACATTTAACTCTACGAAAAGACCCCGGACAGTTGCTCATCGGTTTAAAACTATAGTTTTGCGCAGATATGCCACTTTGGTTTTGTTGGGAAGTGGCTGGAGGAGTGTTTTTGGATGAGCATATCGAGAATCCGAACGAACAGCAGAAATTCTCCTTTGTCATCTTGTAGATAGAAGGCAGCAAAGTCTGGGTGTGAAAGTAACCGCTGTGCGTCGCACATGTCCAGTAGTCGTTCAGTCAGCCTACCTGGCCCCTCATCGAGACTGTAAATGCTGTCTGGAGATTGAATATCTAACAGATCTGGGGCTGCTAGTTCGATGAAATTGAAAGATATCGCTAACTGGGAGGAGCTAATATAGAGAGGTACACGGCTTTGTTGTTCGATGATATCTAAAGCGTAGAGACACTAAAAACCGAAGAGCGTTGATGTATGAGGTTTCACCAGCGTGATTCTTGAGGAGAAATATGCTCTGTTTGCGAGTAACGTGCGGAGGATTTGTGCTATCGACTGAGGGTCGATCTGTGCGGATGGATCAAAGTGCCCATGGAAGAGATGCTGCAGAACAGCGATCCGTTCGCATCTTATCCGTTGACAGGAAATCCGGAGGGGTTTTACTGTGGTTGATCTCTTTGGGTAGTCATCAAAGATAAAAGACGCCAAACACTCAGAGGGGCAACACCTCAGTCGTTCCAGTAAATGAGCTCATCATCCTCGGGCAAGTAGTTAACACCCGCAGGAAACTGAGCAACCGCTATCATCTGCATATTTTGTTCCATAAAGTTCCTAGCGTGGATATTTTCTCCAGCACGCAGTAGCGTCTTGATCGCTGAAATATTGAGGTGTTGAACTGCCATCATCAACTCTGTGAGATCACTGCGGGTGCTCGGGTCCCAGACCCACAACATGTTTAGATGTTGACCGACAACAATCAATTTCGCAATCGCTTGTAATCGAAAATCGCTCACATCATGGAGGTCGAATGGCTGAGGATATGGATGTCCGTGGATGGCAACGCTGATTGTCAAAATCCATGTAACAGACGTGGAGAAGAGGGACATGGATCACCGGACTCTCCCGCTGCGCGTTCTTGACATCAAATCCGGTTGTATGAAATACTCAGGATAGACCTCCTGCAGATTGCGAGGAGGACTACATTAGGAGAGACATCAAGGACGGCATCTTTGCTGAATCTCTAGTGCGGCTGCACTCGGATGCCTATGCGCCTCAAGATCGAAATGGCCGGTCGGTCAATTGCTTGCCTTTGGCGGGTCTCAGGAAAACACGTTCATCAAAGAGCGCGAGCTGACTTGGTGGTAGAAATGGACAATAGTCGCGCGTGCTCACGTGGAGGGTGCCCCACTACAAGGGGCATCTTTTATTATCAGGTCAGGGTTATGCCATTGTAACTTGTGATTCCAGGGGGAAAACTCATGATTACTTCCTAGGGTTAGATGAGTATACCCACTACCATCCATCCTGGAGATTGTAACCTTCATCATCCGTGCAACTCGATGCTCCGTGGTTACCTTAACGAGAAGCTTAGTGAAAGGTCGAGTCAATGAGTTGTAAGGAGAAAATATCATCAATGGATTATCTTATCACTGCCTAGTATATAACGAGCGTTTTCTGGTAGTCTCTTTGATTGGAAAATGTCAAACCCAGGCATAACAAGTACTGAACAGTGCAGCACTCAAGGTTGTTTTCCTATCCATCCGATGAGAAAACAAAGGAGTGTGGATATTACTAAAGAGTCTTTATAGGGGACTGCCACATCCCACAATGAACTACCAGCCTTATCCGCACCACCAAAGAATCTCCCTCAAGGTATATCAGACCGCAACCATCAACCTGCCCACTACATCCCTATTTATATCTATCATCCTCACCCTTTCCCCTCCCATCCTCTCTCCATCAAGCCATGGATTGAAACACTAACACCCTCCGATCATAACCCTGCTTACCAGACAACCACGAGAATGAACCTTTTACTGACCCTCTTCCTTCTCTTCTACCTCCCCCTCTCAGGGACCTCAGCCCTTACCCTCCCCTCCCCTCAATCTACAGACTCTAGCGGACCACCCCCGCAAACCTACCACTCCAACCGCTGGTGCGCCTGGTGTTACGGCTTCCCTGATGCCCCAGACTCGCACCACTGCAACCTGATCGGACAGACCCCGCAGAACCTAAGCACTGCCACAAACGGCAAGACTCCCTACCAACTCCTCTTGCTGAACCACGACTTCAGCCGCCTCTTGTGGGCAAGGACACGGCTGGGGGGGCTAGGGCAAGGCGTGAATATCACAATTCCGGGAACAAAGAATTTCATGGCCAGGTTGGAGATTGTGGTGAAGCAAGATTCAAAGAATTTAACGGGGTTGTAAGTTCCAGAAGTTGGATTTTTTTTTTTTTTTTTTTTTT
>Ga0065720_1019011_pt1 | contig 45336 bp, 56 predicted proteins | sample Thericmetagenome_FD_59107 | JGI IMG/M metagenome (GOLD analysis project Ga0065720, IMG submission 59107) | Thermophilic microbial communities from the Joint Bioenergy Institute, California, USA of rice/straw/compost enrichment - eDNA_2 v2... | ecosystem: Engineered > Solid waste > Grass >... | reverse complement strand
AAAAAAAAAAAAAAAAAAAGCGTCCTCCTCCGGTTGACAGTCGGGTCAAGTAGGGCGCTCCTAGCCGCCCCGCAATCGAGAAGCTGTTGTCTTCAAAGATGAAGCGTTTCGGCGCCAAGGTCGTAAGTCACCTACCTGGGGGGAAGCAGGACACTTCGCTGACCCTTGTCTGCGTTACAGCTGCTCTCAAGGAGCAAGGACTCGAGCAAGTCCAAAAAAAATAAAGATAGCAATAAGGACGGGACAGCATCACCGAATTCGTCCAGGGATCACCAGAATCAGTCGCCCGTCGTCACACCTTCATCTTCCACGGCTACACTCAACAAACCCCTCCCCCCGAACAATGCTGCTGCTCATGCCGACCATGCCGCTGCGTTAGCCGCTCATCAGGCTCAGCATATTCCCCAAGCTCCTGCCCCGGCCATGCCGGATCGGTACACTGGCGGTGCTGCTATTCCCGCTCAGCCACAGCCCCCCAATGGCGCGAATTCGACTCCTATCAGACACGGGCCTGTGCCGCCGACCGTCATCATCAGCCCGAGCGCTCCGGTAAGAGCTCCAAAAATTCGTGCATTGAGTTTAAAACTGAGTAACTGACTTGTGGCACCACTATCTACAGCAACATGTCCCTCCCCCTGGTGCCGCCGAGACCATGCCCCATGATCTTGCTCCGCCCAAGGCGGGTCAGAAGTCCCTGATGTACGATCGCCTGCATCAAACGCCCAAGGATGTTCTCGATGGCCCTAAGACTCCGCGCCGGCAGCACTCGTCGCGCTTTGACATTTCGCAGAACCGCGAGCTCGAGAAGCTTCCTGGTTTCCATGAAGTACCCCCCAACCGTAGGGAGGAGCTCTTCATGAAGAAGATCGAACAGTGCAACGTCATTTTCGACTTCAACGATGCGAGCGCGGACATGCGGTCTAAGGAAATCAAGAGACTCGCGCTTCATGAGCTTCTGGACTATGTGGCCAATAATCGTCAAGTCATCACCGAAGCCATGTATCCTGTCGTTGTGAACATGTTCGCCAAGAACCTGTTCCGCCCCATTCCCCCTCCTGTGAATCCCCAGGGTGAGGCTTTCGATCCGGAAGAGGACGAGCCTGTCCTGGAGGTCGCTTGGCCGCATATCCAGGTCGTCTACGAGTTCTTCCTTCGCTTCATCGAGAGCCAGGACTTCAACACGAACATCGCCAAGGCCTACATCGACCACAGCTTTGTTCTTCAGCTCCTCGAACTCTTTGACTCGGAAGATCCTCGTGAGCGCGATTTTCTGAAGACTACTCTACATCGTATCTACGGCAAGTTCCTCAACCTGCGCTCTTTCATTCGCCGCTCTATCAACAACGTGTTCTTCCAGTTCACTTATGAGACTGAGCGCTTCAATGGCATTGCTGAGCTGCTGGAGATTCTGGGCTCTATTATCAACGGCTTTGCCCTTCCGCTAAAGGAGGAACACAAGCTCTTCTTGACGAGGGTCTTGATTCCCCTCCACAAGGTCAAGAGCTTGAGCATGTATCATCCCCAGCTTGCGTACTGCATTGTCCAGTTCCTCGAGAAGGATTCGTCTTTGACCGAGGAGGTCGTGCTTGGTCTTCTGAGGTATTGGCCCAAGGTCAACAGCACCAAGGAGGTCATGTTCTTGAACGAGGTAGAAGATATTTTCGAGGTCATGGATCCGGCCGAGTTTGTCAAGGTCCAGGAGCCCTTGTTCCATCAACTTGCCAAGTCGGTCGCCAGCCCTCACTTCCAGGTTGCCGAACGTGCCCTCTATTTCTGGAACAACGAATATTTCTGCAACTTGGTTAGTGATAACGTTGATGTCATCCTGCCCATCATGTTTGCGCCCTTGTATGAGAACTCCAAGGGCCACTGGAACAGGTAATGTGCCACCCCATATTCATAACTGGCAAGTTTCTAACCTCTCACAGGACGATCCATGGCATGGTATACAATGCTATGAAGCTGTTCATGGAAATCAACCCCCAACTGTTCGATGACTGCTCCCACGAGTACACTGAACAGCAGAACAACGCTGCTGCTCGCGAGGCCCTGCGCCAGAGGAAATGGGCTGCCATCGAGGAGCAGGCTGCGCGCAGAAGAAAGCAACTCGAGGAAGAGAAGAAGAAGCGTCAGGGACAGCAAGGAGATGAGCAAGACCAGAACCAACAAGAAAAGCGTGAGTGGGTGCCGGGTCGTGCTCAAGTCCCTTCCTTGCCACGCGTCGATGAGGTTGACAGCGTCCACGAAGACAACCCGCCCATCAGGCTTGACTCTCTTAAGCTGCAGGATGGTGATAGGAAGGCTGACCGTCGGCCGGCGCCGCACGATCGGCAAGGGTCGGTCGGTTCATCACGGAGCCAGCGGTGATTATCGAGGGTTCGGGTAAACACATACGACTCGGTCGGGACGCTGCCTTGATGATTCTTCACGACCTCTTGTCCCCCTCCTCCACCTTCTCCTATCGAAGCCTCAGCTTTTCTTGCGCCTGCCATGCCGAGTCTCCTCTTCTCTTCCCAGCCCAAAACGACTATCGAAAGAGCAATTCGGGTTATTACCATCTATCCATACAACATCGAAGGCAGCACAAGTATTGCCCCTCCAGGCCCGGCAGAGCCGAGTCGAGTGAGCATGGAACAAACATGAACTCCACAGCCCTGGGGGAGAGAAAATCAGACTCTCCACTAGCCGGAGGAGAAAGTTAATCCTGAAGCGGATAGTTCCCGTACATAGACAAATGCTTGGGTTTGGTTGTTGTTGTTTTCCCCATCTTCTTAACTCTTTTTTTCCCCCCCTATCTTTGTTTTGGGATGGCGCCGGAGCTAGGCTAGGGTCTTCTTTTTTTTCTTCCCAAGGTCGACACTGTTTTGTTTTCCCTTTGCTGCCCTCCTGGGTAGAGAGGTGAGGATGGAACTAGGCCAAATGGACGGGTTAGGGCAGGTGGTGGATTATTTAAACTAGAAGGGACTATTTGATTTTGAACTGGACTGAACTAGGCTCAGAGCTAGGAGAGGCCGGAGATATGGATGAGAAGGAGGATGGGGGTTTGAGGATTGGGTGGGCGGTGTGGGTGAGCTTGGATGATTTTCTCTTCCATTATTTTTGATTCTTTTATGAGCATCCTCCTTTCTTTTGTCCAATCTCCTTGGCTTCCCTGGAATATGGGTAGCAAAGTGAGAAAGTGTGGGAGAAAGCGAGGGAAGAAGATGGGTTGTGGCAAGACAAGAAAAGGCAAGGATGGGAGGAAAGATGGGAAAGGATAAAAAGTGATGGATGGGGCTGGCAGAGAAGCTTAAGACTGGGCTTGCTTTCTCTTTTCGGGCTGCTGCTGTTGGGTTTATTGTTGATTGCTTTTGATGCTGTGTCGGACTGGGTGTGGAGAGCCTGCCACACGTACTTAGCCGCTTTTTTATAAACTTCTTTCGTTTTTTTTAAACACATTGCAGTTGTCCTACTTATCTGTTCTAGCCCTCCCCCCCTTTTATTATAGCCAACCCTCTTATCCGTCACCAATGTTAGGTTATCTTGCTTCCTTCCCTTGTAGTCGATAGTCTCAGCCTCGTTAATTACCACTTCACTACTGGCTTGATGACACCCGTCATGACTTACGAACTAGATACGCAGTTCACTTGAGGGAGCATAGTTGACTATGTGGGTATTTGGCTGGAGCGGTTCTCATTGTTTACAATGAAAATGAATGCATAAAAGCATTTCATTTCAAACATCAAAAGCCAGTCATGAAATACAAGACTACAATCCTTCATCGCTGTCCATCTTTGTCCTCGGTCGTGGTTCGTTATACACGTAGATTCCTCATGGAAGAAATCCAACGAGTTAGTATTGAACATCGGACTGGGACAAGAGGATGTTACAGGGCCAGAGATTATTGTGGTGGAAATAGTATGAGTTGAAGGAGGGACACGGTCAGGACTTAGAGAGATAGGCTCGGAGGAGACAATTCAATATGAGCTACATGGCTGGTCGTTCATATTATCACAACAGGTTAACTGATCCCAGTCACCACTCCAATAGCTGTTAACTACTTGAGCTGAACTCCTCCGGGTACTGACACACAATCACTACGTATCACCCATCAGCCACGACTAGTCACGATCTCAAAACCCAAGACATCATATACCCCCCTTTACCTCCCCCAACCTCTCCCATAACCCCCCCTTGAACCCCCAGGACCAGACGGAGGATGAGGAAGGCCCTGCTGATACGAGCCCGGCGGAGGGGGTGGGGGCGGGGGCGGCCAACCCGATGCCATGAATGGAGGAAGCGGCGGCACAGGATTCCCAGCATTGTTGCCCCCTTGAGGGGCCTGGAAGTAGTTCTGAGGATGCTGGCCTGAAGGTCCTTGAGGGATCGGCTGCGGCGGCATAGGAGGCCATGAACCCGGATAATTGGAAGGGTGCGGCGGTGGAATGGGGAAGCCCCGGGCAGCAAAATTTGCTTGCGGCGGCGAGATAGGCGGCATTGGGAAGGGCATTTGTGACGGTGGAGGGGGATAAGGAGGTCGGTGTTGTTGTTGTGGTCCAGCTGGGGGTTGAGTCCAGGAGCCAGCTGGATATGCTGGAGGGGCACCGCCCGTGGGAGAAGGATGGTAGCCATTGCGCGGTGTGTTGCCTGGACCAGACCGGTGTTGTGAGGGTGGAGATTGATTTCTTGAGCGGGAACTGGAATAATCGGGGCTGCGCGACCGATATCTGCGACTGTAATCGTAGCTATGGCTACGGCTACGGCTCCGGCTCCGGCTACGTTGTCGATAGGGTCTGCCTCGAGTCCCGGAATGAGATCTGGATCGTCGTCGTGAAAGTGATCGTGAAGCCGATCGAGAACGATGTCTACTGTGCCGTTGTCCATGTCGGCTAACGCTCCTCCGCCGATGGGAACCGTCTCTGGACCGAGAGCTCAGAGATCGACTGCGTTCATAGCTTCTACCCCGATCGCGGCTCCTGCCTCGACCACGCTCTCTGTTCTCTGGCGATGGAAAAGCCTTATGGATCTTGAATGACGGGCGGATAGGGCTTCGACTTGCTTCTTCGCTGTCGTGTCGACGCCTGCTGTGGGACCAGCTTCTTGAGCGACTGTACGACCTTGACGAACGGGCCCTCCCACGAACATCGTCGTCACTGTTAGAGCCAGATTGGCCACGAAGCCGGCGCTTCATCTTCTCGCAAAAGGGACGGGACCAGCCATAGTAGGTTTCGCCGCCGATAATTTCACCCGTAACTTCGTCAATTTCAACGGGCTCGCCGAGAGGCCCAATATTGGGACGGGGTTCGTCAAGGTTGACCTCTTTGCAGCCATAGATTCTGTCAACGTCATCCAGAAGCTTCTTGACTGCTTCAACAAGCTTTTTGTCGGCCGGTCCTTGTGAGAGCACGAGGGGCTTGATCATGGCGGGGTTCATGGGACGAGTCGAGTTTGGCTCCAGGATCGGCAGCCAGTTGCCCGCGGGCAGGTCGTACCATGGTGTCGACGGGTCACCATGCATCGCCGGCATGACCCACGGTGTAGACTTGGCTGCCTTCGCCAGAACCGCTGCTGAATTGTCGGCTTCGACACTATTTTTGTTATCTTCTTCCTTGGACGTCGGGCCTTCTTCGATCGCAGTCCGCAGCTGCTGCACGGTGCTGGGCGGGAAATAGCCCTTTTCCTCCCACAAGCAGACCAGATCGTTCAGCTTTTTGAAGTGTTTTGGGCAATTGGTGAAGGCGGCTGCGCTCCTGAAGAGGGCAGGCAGTGTAGGCTCGAGCTTCTGGGCGAAGGCATCGTCGTTGTTGCGATGCTTGACGTGGTAGAGGATGTCATTGAGGATGTAGAGAATGTGGAGACGGCGGCGCCTCACAGACGGCAGGCGCTTTTTGTCCTTGAGCTCGGCCAGCGCGCTGTCCTTCTCGCCGCCGAAGGACTTGGAGAGAGCGATTAGATACTTGCAGAAGGGGGCAATGCGGGCAGACGAGGGGACCAGATTGGCGAGAGCCCATTGCTTGCATCTCTGGTGCGCAGCTTAGCCCATGGGTCCTCATAGGGTCAATGGTTAAAAAGCGGCACGGATAAGGCGTGTCATCAAACCTGGACATTGCGGGGCGAACACTCGGCGATGGTGTCAGCGAGAAGGATATGCATCGAGTCGATGTCGTCGCGCGAGCATGGCCGCGGGTCGGGGCGAAACAACGCTCCCGAGAGCGCTGTTTTGGCGACAATCAGCTCTGCTAGCGCCATGGATAAGTTGGGAGAATGCCGTGATGCATGGAGCAGAGGACGGCGTGAATGTGTTGCAGTTGAGAGTTCTCAAGTAATCGAGACTGGAGGGGGAACTTTTGTTGGCGAGGCTGCTTCGGCGCATCGCATTGCACGCCTGACCACAGTATAAGAAATGCTGGCTGCAAAGACTGCCCACAAAGAATGCCAAGGTAATTTCTTGCTGGATGCAGACCCCACCTCTGGAGCTTGGCCAGGCCCGCTTGCTGCTCTGATAGGCGCATACGGTAAGGTATATGCAACTACGAAAATGGCATGCCCCGAGAACCGGAATCTTGGGGCCTTAAAAGTCTCATCACAGCATCATAATCCAATCCTCACAGCAATCGCACTGTCGACTTTGCCTGAATAATATCATGGCACATAGTATGATGCCAAAGTCAATTTATTCCGGCTTTATTTTGTCCAGAAACCTTGCCGAACAATTCCCGCTGCGCGCCTGTGTTTCATTTGAGTCTATAATCCCTCATGTCTCAACTATCAAGTTGATCGCCCGTCAGAACTCGCGATTTTCGAAACCAATGCAGAGCGGTGATGCCAAAAGAACCATTCTTTTCCCTTCAGTTAAATTCCAGCATCATAGTATACACATGGTACACGTGGTGTTGTTACCAGCTCAAGAGAAGCGATCCCCTTTGGGGCTCTCGAACGGGACAGCAGCTTCGTACTTGCTCTTCTCAAGAATCCGTTGACCTTCCGTAGTTGGCGCATGTCGCGTAGGTGCTGGGTCCTGGACTGCTTCTTGGCTCGGCGAGGCGACGAAATCTGTTCTGGCGGGCTGAGAATTGGCCTTCTCAAGCGACTCGATCATCTCCCTCTTCTTGCGCTGCTCCTCCAGCCGGGACTGGCGGTCCGCATTGATGCTCTGCTTGGCGAAGTAGTAGGCAACGCCGCCGGCTACCTGCGTGTCAGCAACCATTGTGCCTTAAACCTTAGGAAGAGCAATTACATACCGACGCAGAGTGAGCCCCAGCCGGCCCTATCAGCAGAAAGGAATAATTAGTTTCCCATACTCGCACACTGTAGTTCTCAAATGGTAGTTCCCCACCAGAAAGACTTGACCTAAGTCACGGAAACGCGCAGACGATCAGCAATCAACCCTTACTAACGTCATGGGCTTGAAAGCAGCAAGACTTACAGTGTTCATGGTTGAGAGAGTATAGCTTCAATCGATGCAAGAGTCGAATGGAGAAAACAGCCGAAGTCAGTGCAGTCAAGATCGACGACGGTACGTCACAAAAGTTGGAGGGGCCAAGAAAGGCTTTTCTAGTCTCTGAGCGGCCGGAACGTCGAGAATCGCGTGATGTAATTCGACAACCACGGCTGTCGGCCAGTTCTGGACTCGCATTTGCCGGTTGGCCTGGCGCAGCGTAGGAAGCAAGCTGCGTGGTGGGGACAAAAGACAAAGGCAGGGGCAAGCAGCGCGGGTCGCGTGGGGCTTCTGCTGGACCCTTGTGACTGGTCCGCATTGTGGAACCCTCGATTAGTGCATAAGAGGATGTGGCTGCGTGGCTGGTAATAACTTTCCAACTGTTTACCTTATGCACAAATTGATGCATCTTGAGCTGGTGGGTCATTTGGGGTTTCCTTGCTCGTTCCGGAAGCTTGGCGTCCCAACGACGCTGGCGGTAATGGGTCGTACAGGGCATCCAGTGACCACTAGCCAGTGGAAGCCCGCCCGTCTTGGGGATGGAACTCCACCAACCAGACACACCCAACGCCAAGTCGCAAGCCCCGGTTCCATGTTCCAGACTCACCAACGTCCAGCACTGAGTCCAGTTCCAACGCCCAAACAGTCCCAGGGGATATCCTCTGACACGCGCCACTGTCCGGCCGATTTGCATGAAAAAAGATCGGGCCCTGGGACGCCCATCTTCCCCTGGAATTTCGGCCTCGTACAACATAGCGTACGAAGCCCGGAGTAAACGGTCTAGTGCCTTCTTGGTTATTGGACTGTTACAACTCCAGCAATCTATCCGGATCTCGAGGCGGGCGACAAGTGAAAAGCGACGAAACGGTCGAAACCGACGAAATCGACGAAGCCAATCTTAGCCCCGTGCTCGCAATTTTGTGCTGTTGCTGCTGTGACCTGGACAATAAACGGGGGGGGGACGGGGACATGTTCCGTGTTTCCATTTCTGAACCTCTGCCGTTTTGATCTCGTCTTAACATCCCAAGTTCACGTTGTCCACGTCTCGGGACCAGATCCGCATCAGCATTGATCGTTTTTGCTTGATACGAGCCCATCTCGATCTTAGTCGACAACCAACTACCGTCAACTCTCTTGCACTGCGCCTGTGCTGCCCTTCGGTCGTGCCATACGTGTGCCCGCCAATGCACAGTGTTGTCCTGCGCTTCACAACACGTCAACGCTCGTTTCTCAGTCCAGACATCCCGAGAGATCGACAGAGAGACGCGACGATCACCAAACCAACACCGTCTTTTCCAGCCAGTGTTGTGATGGGTAATACCGTCCTTGAAAGCTGCTGTTAGCTTCCACAAGCCACCGGCTGTCATCCATCTCCCAGACTCTTCCTCCGGTCGTTCACCATGGATCCTTCGTCTAACGACGATGGACCTGATTCCTCGTCCATCGTAAGTGCTCCCTCCGCGTCTGTCCGGATGCGTGAGATAAGCGTCGGCATGGCTGACTATCGAGGGCAACTCAGCGACCTGTTTCTTCGCTTCTTGCCAAGTTCGAGAACTTGAACAAAACTGATGTCCTCTCTCCCTCTGCCTCGCGAACTGCGTCCCCCGTTCCAGGAGCCCCGGCCCCAGCGCCAAAGCCCGGGCGGTTACGAGATGTCAGTCCCTCGACCATCACAGGTGCGCGCGAACCTCCGCCGGTCCCCCCAACCCGTCCCAAGGACAGGTCGAGCGATCGAGATGCGAGCCCCTCCACTGTAGGCGCGCGAGAGGCTCCTCCTGTCCCGGCTCGTCCCAAAGACCGGCTGGACAACCTGAGCGACCGCGATCCGAGTCCTTCAGGCCCCAGCGCACGTGAACCCCCTCCGATTCCAGTTCGACCTAAGGACAGACTGGGCGACCGTGATACGAGTCCCTCGGCCCAAGGACCGCGCGACCCTCCTCCTGTGCCTGCCCGGCCGAAGGACCGGCTGAGCCGAGATGTGAGTCCTTCGACCCAGGAACCCCGGGAAGCGCCTTCTGTTCCTTCAAATCGCCCCCGGGATCGGCTCAGCATCGTAAACATGCCTTTTCCAGCCCATGCCAGCCCTGGCCCTGCTCCATCCCCGACTCGCCCTGTTCCGCCGACACCTCTCAGCCCGCGCTCCGTCCAAGCTCCGCCGTCGTTCAACATCGAACCTCCTCAATCGCCCCCGAAACGAGGACCCTCATTAGCTACTGGCGACCGTCCTGCCTTCGTCAGCACGGATTCCTTGGTCAAGTCTACATCTCCCTCTTCCTCCACAGTTTCCACGGCGAATCCTTTCGTGGTGCCGAGTCGCCCCCTGACACCAGCGTTTGAACCACGAAAATCCCCCCGAATGCCGCCCTCACAGCCACCTTCTCCGCCGCCTCCTAGGAGATCTGCCGAGCTAAGGCGAGACCGCGAGCTTAAGGAACTCATCGCGAAGCCTGTCCCTCCCCCAGTAAACCGTGCAGAGAAGCCTTTGATTGGAGCAGCTCGTTTCTCCTTGTTTCAGCCCAGTAAACCCAAGGAGGCATCCCCCTCTCTTCCACCCCCTAATGACAGAGTATCGCCGTTCAGCAGTCCGCCACGAAATAGTAGGGAGAGGTTTAGTGACGACGACGCTCCTCCTGCCTTGCCAGCACGACCAAAGGCGCAATTGGACAAGTTCAAACGAGCAAGTACATTTGATGTCACAGTTGATTCGTTCGAACCTCCGCCAATCCATCCTTCTCTAGCAAACAGGAGGGCAGAGAGGGACGGTCTAAACGGCACATCAAGGAGTCCAGCTACGTCACATCCCGCCAACGACCAGCCGCCGACATTACCAGCACGACCACAAAGCATGATAGAGACAAGTCGTGGCGCCCCTGTGATGCAGGCTCCTCCCCCACGTCCTCCCCGTCCTGGTGTTAATACCATGCATCATTCTGAGCTCAATGGAGCATCTGCAACTCCCCAAAAACGCATTGTTTCAACACCTACGACTCAAGCCCCTCCGCCCCTGATCCCAAGACTCAATGGCAACTCTGTGAGCGCAGGCCATGGTGGGCTGCCAGATCGTGTACCACCGACTAGGACTTCGCTCGATCTCCGACCATCGCCTTCAGTCCCTGCAACCCCGACTGAGACTCGTCGTTCATTTGATGGGCCAGCTTCAGGGATTTCTAGGTCAGAAACTATGACGACAATCACGGCAGCGTATCCAGATACTTCAAGGGTAAATCGTAGCAAACCCTACATCAGCAAAGGCGTACATGAAATTGCCACAAATTACGACAGCAGGGTATTCGACGTCTGTGGTGCTTTTGTCTGCACTACCGGCAATTACACCAGAGCATGGAGTTTACTGGATGGCGAGTTGGTGATGAGTTTTGCCATGGGAGAGGGTCTCAAGGGAACTTCTGTCATCTTCAGGCCGGGAGAAAACGTGGATGAAGAAGGCAAGAGGATTTGGATCGGCAATAATAATGGCGAGATCTTAGAAGCCGATATCTTGTCGCAAAGCATTACAAACAGCAGGCCAGGCGCCCACGGACGTAATGAAATCATCAAGATGTACCGGCATTACAACGAGCTCTGGACACTGGACGATGCTGGGACCTTGCACGTATGGGGTCCTGACGATCGATACGTACCCAACCTATCCTTGGGACCGACGCAAACATACCGCGTACCCAAGGGGCACACATTCTCTATGGTTGTTGGGGACGAGCTCTGGCATGCAACAGGCAAAGAATTGCGAGTCTTCCAGCCTACCTTGGACGGACAGACTCAGTTCCAGGTCATAATGAGGCCGTTCATCCTGGATAACGCTGGTGACGTGACAGCGGGCACTACGCTAGCGTCGGACCCAGACAAGATCTTCTTCGGTCACAGCGACGGCAAGATCAGCATTTACTCGAGGAAGAGCTACACATGCCTGGAGGTATTGAATGTCAGTCAGTACAAGGTCACCTCACTGGCTGGTGTTGGTCAGTACATGTGGGCCGGTTTCAACTCAGGCAGGATGTCAGTATTCGACATGAATCAAAGCCCCTGGCTCCTCAAGAAGGATTGGCAGGCGCACAAGCACCCTGTGTTGAAACTTATTGCCGACCCGGCCAGCTTCTACAAGCTCGATCGCTACCAGGTTGTGTCGTTAGGTGCCGACAACACCTTGCGCACCTGGGACGGGCTGCTGCAGGATGACTGGCTTGAGGGAGAGATGAAGCGTCGCGATACGGAATATTGTACATTCGAGAAGATCAAGGCCCTGGTCCTGACTTGGAATGCCGGCGCGTCGACCCCCCATAGCTTACGCTACTCGGAAACGGATGCAGTCTTTATCCGAGACTTGCTCCAGAGCAGCGGCTCGCCCGACATCATTGTCTTTGGCTTCCAGGAACTCGTCGACCTCGAAGACAAGACAGCTACTGCAAGTGAGTTTGTGTCCTGTAATGATCACGAAAAAAAAAGTGAGTCTGATGATCGCTAACATCCGACGACAGAGCGATTTCTTAAGCCAAAGAAAAAGGAGGGCTCAGACCAGGAGCGGATGAGCCATCAGTATCGCGACTGGCGCAACTTCCTGGCGCAGAGTTTGGACGACTACATGTCAAACAGCGGACTCTACCACATCCTGCACACCGCACCTCTGGTCGGCCTCTTCACCTGCATCTTTGTCAAAGCGGACCTGCGTGAGCGTATCACCAACCTAAGCAGCGCCGAGGTCAAGCGTGGTATGGGCGGTCTACATGGCAACAAGGGCGCTGTCGTGGTGCGCTTTATGGTTGACGACACCTCACTGTGCTTCATCAATTGCCACCTGGCTGCCGGCCAGGGGTCGGCCAACCAGCGACACAACGACATCGCAGCGATCCTGGAAGCCAATCTGCTTCCTCCCGAGCGTGATCCCCAGAAACGCATCGACTCATACGTCGGTGGTGGCGACGGCTCTATGATTCTCGATCATGAGTTGTGCTTACTCAACGGCGACCTCAACTATCGGATCGATACCATGAGCCGTGATACGGTCGTTGCAGCGGTCAAAGCCGGGAACCTGGCTAAGCTTCTCGAGAGAGACCAGCTGCTTGTTGCGCGCCGGCGCAATCCGGCCTTCCGTCTACGCGCCTTCGAAGAGCTGCCTATCGCGTTCGCGCCCACGTACAAGTATGATGTTGGTACGGACAATTACGATACTAGCGAGAAGCGTCGCAGCCCCGCTTGGTGTGACCGTCTACTGTTCCGCTGTGGCAATGGAAGAGGGCGTATCGAGCAGATCGACTACCGTCGGCATGAAGTGCGCGTATCGGATCACAGACCCGTCAGCGGACGGTTTCGGTTTCATGTCAAAAAGATAGATTACAAGAGAAGAGCTGTGGCATGGATGGAGTGCCAGCAACAGTGGGAGGATATCAAGGCGGCGGAATTGGAGAAGGGAAAGTATGTATCCCCCATTAGTCATTTCCCCCTTTCCCCAGTACAAAGCTGACGCTGACTTGCCTAGGCTTCACTATTTAATGAATGTCATTGGCTACGACAAAACCACCGCTCAACAGATTATCAAGGAGCGGGAGGCTAGAAAGATCCATAGGAGCCCAAGCAGGCATGCTGGGTGATGATAATGGGTTAATTTATACTGATGATGGGTTGGGCTAATGAATTTCTTTGTCAGCGATGGTTTGGGGGAAGGAAGTTTGGAACGTGGCAGTAGACAAAAGCATGACTCATTGATTGACTGACTGGTAATGCTTAATGCAGAAAGTGGTGCTAGAGAATGATGGGATAAGATGCATACACTTGGAGTTGGGTCAATCAATTAATGGATGACATTAAGCGGGATAGATTTAGGTGCATGAACATGAATTGAACTTGAATCTATATTACTCTTGGCCACTTTATGAGTTACACTTGGATATCGTTCACATGTTTTTTAACGGTTTCATTCAAAAGACACACATATTTGGTGGCCCCTTTTGATAGAGGACCTCACTGGTGAAACTTCGAGTAGTGACTCGCTCTGGCGCATGGCTAACCGGGACTCCAAAGGGGGTACCTTAGGTATGATGTCATCGACGTATCTCTTAGGTTCTCGACAGCCTTTCCTCTTCCACATCTGCTTCTCCCATAATTCGTCAGCACAGAAATCTTGAACTGATCTAATGTCTTTGGTTACCAATTGTTACATAGCTTCCAATCGAGGATAAATCTATATCTACAAGGCCATGATGCCTCGGTCGGAAAGCACCAGTTTCGAGCATACCATATACAAGATCCATCAAGCAGAAGTGACCAGAGCTAAACTGACTATCAAACTCACTCATATTCCGGAGCTCCGACAATTTTAACCGTGTACTACCGTGATACCACCAGCCCTAAGTGTTTGGTGCCTACCTGAGCACCGGATTGTTTCCGTTCCATTAAATGTTCCACCTCCGAAGACCGCTCAACTCGAAGAGCAGCAGCAAGGCTGTCGTGTTCACCTTGGCCACAGTCACGCCAACCACACTTGCTTCCCGGCTGTCTCATTTTCAACCAGCTTCTACAAAACAAAGACAGACTATTAAGTTAAACTTTGTTATAAGTAGCAGTGCTACCATTATGGATCTCCCATACAGAATGCATCTCGCCCCTGACAACACGGGGTTATGGGGGGTTCAGCAGACAGAAGACGCTGCGAGAACCGTGTCGGCCCTGTTACAGGAGGATATGGAGGTGAGTGTACAGTCTGGTTTCGGTCATCGACCATACGATATACCTTGAATTCTAGTTATGAACTAACCAGAATTTGTACGTCCGGTTTAGAAACATCACTGCTTCTTCAACTTTCAGGGGTTCCACAACCATGTAAGTTGTCTGAAAGTTTACCCCCAAAGTAGCAATTTCCATGACAGAGATCACATTAGTCTATCCAGCACTCACAGGATCTACATTCACATCATCAAGATTGTAGCTAATCAAATGGCTAGATTCCTCATCACCTGCTAGCCCTTTATGGCACAGGTGCTCCGCCATCCTCTCTTCACGCCGCTTACAAACGGAACGAGTCCTATCAGCGTTCAACCCTTCCTCAGCATACCCCAAAGGACCCCTCCCAAGCATCTTCCGAGCCCCTGTTCTTGACTCCCTTTCCGGCAGCAGCGCTTGAGCGGGGCTACCTTAGCAATGAAGCTTACTACCCTGACTTTCTTCGATTCTTCCAGGGCGAGATAGGTCGTTCCATCAGGGAGGGGAAAGACTGGAGGAAGGAAGTGGTTACGAAGTACTTGTTCAATGAGGACGAAATGCTTGCAAGATTGTTTGCGGGGTTCCTGCATCCGGCGATTCAGCTTATGTGTGGGTTGGAATGGTATAGGTTCTTTTCGCTGGCAATCTTGGTCGAGGTAATGATGAGAGCTAACCTAAAGGTTCTTTCAGGAATCAAGAACCCATCGTAGCCGAAGCGCTCGCCCAAACGGCAGTACACTCTTTCGAAACAGCAGGTCCGTACTTGATGAGCGCCGAAAAAGCAGCTTCCTCCCAGAAGCCGTCGAATGGATCATGGAGCATCCTGGGTCTGCTTGGATCTATCCGCAACAACAAAGCCCTTACCCACTCAGCGCACAATGAAGATGAGAATAAGATCCGTGACGGAGTACTCAAACGTGCGGGCGACCAGATGATCCATCTTGCGTCACAAGTAAAGGTACGTCCGGAGGAAGTGGAGGAACGGACGGCAGAGATGTTCAATGCTGCTGTATTTGTGGCAGCAGCGGCGGCGGTTGCTCAGGAGGGGAAACAGCCAAAGTTTGATTTCTTCTTGATGTGAGTACACTCACTCGTCAGAACTACGTATGGAACCTTTGTACTCACTCTTCCAGGCATCACGTAACCTCAGGTCCTCTCTTCGCTACCCTCAGCACAGCCAACTGGATCTCTCCTGAGACGAAGGCTCGTATTCTTGAGTGGAAGATTCGCATGGATCTTCTGCAGTACGTGGCACGGGGTTGTCCAGAACTGTCACTTAAGAAGCTCCAAGCATATCGGTCACGCAAGCCAGAGGCTGGAAACCAGTCTTTACCTGATATTATTGCCCGTTTGCACAACTTCCCAGACGACGGCCATGCTATCAAGCTTGGACGGGCTGCTGTAGTATGCCGCAACCTTTGCAAGAAGTATGAAGAGAGCAATACCAGCGACCGCTTACCAATCAAAGGCGATGACGTCTGGGCTAAGGTTTGTTATTTGATTGTCGACTCAGTTGAAGCCCCGGGGCCCCATTGGGTGCGAAGTACGGGGTTTGAGGAGGCTTGGAAAGTAGGCTACAATAACTCCAGTGGTCTGGGTTGGTATGGCACGATGCTAATTTAAGTGCATAGGACGTTCCAAATGTTAACTGATAGACGAGGAGCTTTAAGATGGCGATGCAGTACATGGAAAGGAAGATGGCATATCAAACTGTGGTATCAATTTTGTATTCCCAACTCCTCCCGTTGCCTTCCCTATTCTAACCCAATCCATTCCTCTTCACTCTCTGCCACATCATCTTGCATAATATCATCTAGTGTCGTCTCCGGCTTGGACGACGGCAAAGCCTTGACTCCAAAATCATCTAGTCCACCCCATTCTTCCTCCGCGTCACCCACCACAGCCCGATTATTACTCTTGCTCTTCGCCTGATTGAGTAAATAGTCGACCATATAGACGTTCTCATCTGCAAGCCTCCTGATCTCGTCACGCATCTTGGCCACTGCCCGAGCCACGACACGAAGCTCCACGTCAACCTTACCCCGGTTGGCTGCCAGCCATGGGCCATGTTTATCAATCAGTGCTCTGATCCAGAGCAGGCAGAACTCCATATGTGGTGACTGCTCTGTCTGGGCAGCCACGAAGCGAAGCAGGCGGGGCACGTAGACGGTGGGGAACTGCTCAACAACAAGCCCAATATCTGTGTAAGGGATAGCTTGGTAGACGCGCGTAATAAGTCCGGCCTCATTGAGCCGGAAGGCCATGACCAGTGCTTTGAGATAATCCTTCTCTTTCTCGAGTACCGCCAGCGTCGAAGCGGGGGTAATCTCCATATTGAGGTCAAAGGGGTCGAACTGTACTGTGTTGTCCAGGCTATAGACCAGCAACCCTTCCGTGGATGCGGCACAGAAGGAGTTACCCGTTGGTGAGAAGGCCACTCCGCTTACCCGGACCTCAGGGAATTTCTTCCTTGCGCCGGGATCGCCTCTCTTCGAACCGGGCAGTGACCTGTCTATCCGGTCCTCTAGGTCTGATGCCTCTCCTTGGTCATCCAGAAGCCCAACGGGCCCGGCTTCGGTCATGAGCTTGCTGTTGAGGAACTCTTGCGTACCCGAGAGCGAAAGGTTCACGCTCACAGTGAACTTCTTGAGGAGCACCATGGTTGTCGTCGAGTACAGACAGATGTACTTGCTATTGCCGCCTGCTAACAGACATGTGCCATCCATGCTGTAGCGAATGGTGTTGAAGTTTTTGGTGCCTGCCACGTTTGCTGCTGTCCGACGATCGGTGATCCGGCGGCCACCCGATACATCTCGCCGACCGTCCACTCCCGAGACTTGCTGGGCCTCTGAGACAGACCAGAACGTCAGCTGACCATCCAAAGTCGAGATTGCGATCTGTTTGGAATCCGGCCTGAAAGCAACGTCCAGCACATCTGACTGTAGTTGCAGGGGTTCGCTTGTTTGTGTCCTGCTGAAGATAGACCAGATCCGTGCTGTCCTGTCCCAGCTACCACTAACAAGGACGCTGCCATCTGGGGCGAACGCCAGGGAGGAGACGGGGCCCTCATGCCCCGAGAGCCGATCTAGTAGTTGACCTGTCTGAACAGACCAGATGTGGATATCGAATGAATCAATTGAGCCTGCCGCAATAACCTCGCCGCTCGGGTCGACCGCCATGCATGTGAATGATAACCTCTCCGGAGCAGTAAAAGTTCGGAAATTCCGGTATCTGATCAGATCCCACGCCCGAACCGACCCATCCAAACTCGCTGTGAATAACACACTGCCCTTCTTGGCAAACTCGCAGGCCGTTACGCCGCTGGTATGTTCTGTGAAAGTGACAATGCAGAACCCAGATTCGACGTCCCAGACTTTGATCTTGCCATCATCAGCGGCCGTAACAATCCTCTGACCGTCGGGCGAGTACACCAGACTGTTCATAGCATCAAAATGACCCTGTTGTTTCAAGATGTACGACTCCGACTGCCACTCCCACACGAGCAGCTGTCCGAGCTTCGATGCGCCGAAAGCCAGCCATTCGCCACTTTTGTTAATGGTCACAAAGTCGATCTCATTCTGTGAGATGCTGAGAGTATGGATAAGATTGAAGTCTGGCATTTCGTAGAGCCCGAATATGCCGTTCGAAAACCCGGCGACAAGTAGGTTCGACTCGGCATGGTAAGCAGCACATCGAAGTGTTGCAGCGTTCTGCATGAAAAAGTGCTTGTTGACAATTCGCCATTGCATATCCTCGTCGTCGACCATCTCATCGTCCTCATGCCCAGGCTTGGCCACATACTTCCACTCGAAGACGGCGCCGTCCTTGCTGACAGTATAGATAGTCTCTTGGTCCTTGGAGAAATAAGCGCCCACAACGCCCTGCCTATGACCGGACAGAACAGTAGGTACGAACCCCTCCTCAGTATCCAAACTCCATATCCTCGCAGTCAGATCCTTTGAGGCGCTAAGGAAGAAGCGAGAGTCGCTCGACCACTCGAGATGCCGCACATCATCGAAGTGCTGCATGTGGGTGTGATGGCGCACGAAAGGGGCGAATTCGAGGTCGCCATCCTCGTTAGTATCAGGCGTTGATGGCACATGCCAAACCTCAATCTTACGCTTGAGGCCGACAACGAAGTGCCTACCCGAGGGGGAAAACGCGAGCGCGGTGACAGGAGACTTGAAGGAGAAGTGGTAGAGAACAACCCGGCGAGGTACATTTGTCAAAATAGCCTGGCCATCTTCGTCGATTGAGAGAAGGAGGTTACCCTGCGGGGTAAGACCTATTCTCGAAATGTTCTTGCGATGGGCAAACGGGAATGTATAAGACTTGTTCCTGTGCAGCCAGGGTCAGCGCAAATTCGGAGCCGTCACCATCCAATTCTCGGAAAGAATGCGATTCATACTCGACAAGATTAAAGACAGTCACACGGTTGCCGACAGGCGAAAACAGATGGGTGCCGTCTGGGCTGAACAGCAGATTGCCCCGGCAATATACTGTTCCCAGAAGGTTGGAGAACTTAAAGTTTGTCTTCATGGTCGCTGGTGGTCCCAGTCCGCTCCCAGCCCCGACTCGAGCAGAGACAGTTAGTCGAAGGCGATATGACAGTCGAGTCGAGGGACGGACAATCGCCAATTGTCAATTGCCAATGGATGCAGGTGGGATGAACACCGCGACTGCTGCAGCATCTAGCAAGCCAAAAGTACAGGCTCTCGCAGCCCGCCAAAATTTCTGACCACCTTCCTTGTTGGGGATATTTTTCTGCCGGTCGGTGAATTCTTTCTCCAGACCGCCCAGGCCAGTGTGTCACGACCTCTTGGCACTCTTGGCATGGGTCCCCCGGCAGCTGCGCCCTGCTGGACTGGGGAAAGTGGAAAAGGGGAGCTGGGCCCACCGCCATTAACAGATTTGGCTTGGCGTCGTTTGTGGTCTCCATAAGGTTAGGGAGTCCAGCCTCTGGTTACGGAGAGCGAGTCACGCAGCTGCGCACTGTGTCGACCTAAGTTGCCAGTGCTATGGTCTGGAAATTTGACTGCCACAACCCCTGAAGCAGCGAGCTCCCCGTTCCCGTTCCTCGCTGGGTAACCACCTGCAACCTGCAACCTCCGACCGTCCTGACCTCCCGTCTCCCCTCTCCGTCACTTAATCCATCACCACATCCACCACCGCCTTGCTCGTGCGGCAGCTGTGCCATCAATTGCGCCCGTTGCCGTCGTAGCTGCAGATTCTTGATCCGCACGCGTAGAAGCACCATAGCACCCCTTCGGTCCCCTCGAGCAGACGTTCTCAACAAAAGATGGCTCCCGCAACTGCTGAGAGCGCCTCGCCGATTGGCATTGCCAATCTGCCCAACCAGCGGCACAAGATTGTGGCCAAGAAGGGTGCCTCCTTCACCATCATGGTCGGCATCTTTGTCTCGTACTCCCGCGTTTGTTACGGCATTGTCTGACTCGCGATTGTTTAGGTTGCTGGCGAGTCCGGGTTGGGCAAGACCACCTTCATTAACACGCTTTTCTCCACTACCATCAAGAACTATGCCGACCACAAGAAGCGCCACCAGAAGCAGATCGACAAAACTGTCGAGATCGAGATCACCAAGGCCGAGCTTGAGGAGAAGTTCTTCAAGGGTGCGCATACCATGACGCGTGATCCCTGGCTGTTCTTTGGCGACGCGCCTCGCTGACATAAATCTCCCTATCTAGTTCGCCTGACTGTGATTGACACTCCGGGCTTTGGCGACTACGTCAACAACCGTGACTCGTGGCAGCCCATCGTTGAGTTCCTTGACGACCAGCATGAGTCCTACATGCTTCAGGAGCAGCAGCCGCACCGCCAGAACAAGATTGACCTCCGTGTCCATGCTTGCCTGTACTTCATCCGCCCAACTGGCCACACCCTGAAGCCCCTAGATATCGAGGTCATGAAGCGCCTCTGCACCCGTGTCAACCTCATCCCGGTCATTGCTAAGGCCGATACCCTCAGCCCTACGGAGCTGGCCAAGTTCAAGCAGAGGGTAAGCATCCCCGGTCCTGTACCGTCAGTCTCGTGCGTTGCTTACATGCGTCCCTGCACTCCAGATCCGTGCCGTCATCGAGGCCCAGAACATCAAGATTTATCAGCCGCCGATCGAGGAGGATGACGAGGCCGCGGCCCAGCACGCCCGCAGCCTGATTGCCGCCATGCCTTTCGCTGTGATCGGCTCTGAAAAGGATGTCAAGACGAACGATGGCCGCATCGTCAAGGGTCGTCAGTACTCGTGGGGTGTTGCTGAGGTGGAGAACGAGGACCACTGCGATTTCAAGAAGCTCCGGTCTATCCTCATCCGCACTCACATGCTTGACCTCATCCACACCACCGAGGAGCTGCACTACGAGGCCTACCGTGCCCAGCAGATGGAGACGCGCAAGTTTGGCGAGGCCCGCCCCCGGAAGCTCGACAACCCCAAGTTCAAGGAGGAGGAAGAGGCGCTGCGCAAGCGGTTTACTGAGCAGGTCAAGATCGAGGAACAGCGCTTCCGGCAATGGGAGCAGAAGCTCATTGCCGAGCGCGATCGTCTCAACAAGGATCTCGAGCAGACCCATGCCGAGATCAAGCGGCTCGAGGCCGAGCTCGAAGCTCTCCAAGGCACTGCCGTCCGCAGTCACGGCCGCCGTTAGGGGGATGGCCGTCCGCCGATGCACGGCTCCGTCAATCCCCCCACATCTTCACATGCACCGAGCCGCACCCGTTGACCTCGCTGCCCGCGCACGTAATTTTTGCTTTTCTGAGCTCCTGCTATTTATTTTCCTCAGCCGGCTCCTCCATCCTGTTAGTTGGGTGTGTGATTGGTTGAAAAAACAATATTCCCCCTGCTGTTTGGCCTCATGTTTGTTATGGTTCGCCCTCTTTCGGTTTTTCCTTTCCTCTTGTTTTTCACTTCATTATCCCCTCCCCTCAATCACTTTATTTTATATAGCGAATAGTCGGGGGGAGGGAAGGGAAAGGCGTGCATGAAAAGACAAGTTTCGGAGGATAGAAAGAGCGAGAGCCAGGGAACTTTGCACCGGTCATACTCCGGACCCCTTGCCCGAAATCATGTTCTCCCCTTGGAGCCCCCGTTTATTTCGACTTAACCGTGATGTAATTTAGCCGCCTCCTTTTATGATACCACCAGTTAATGAGAAGGCTACTTGAAATTCTTTCTTCGTTTTTTGTCTAATATCGTATCACGGATTACTGTGGAGCTTTCATCAGCCCACTTCCACTAGTACAACTTGAAAACAGCTTTTCACAATAAATGCTCGCCACCTTGGCATCTCGGCTTCCAAGACTCCCAAGGCGCCATTCCTCGTTACCGTCCTACACGGCGTCCATGGTCGCCCGAGTCGTGAGCTGCTCGTTTTTGTTGCCTAGTTTGGATATTTGCAGAAACACATCCACCCCATATCCTTCCAAGCTGTGCAGAGCCAGACTGCCCGCCCAATACTCAGCATAAACCCGGCTTAGGGGCAAGCCCATGCCCAACCGCAGGTTTGGAGGCCGACTTGATAATGACGCCAACGAGTTGTTGACATCTCTTCCTTCAAGCTTCTGCTCGCTGGCGTTGTGATGATGGTGTGAGTCTGCGTGGTGGTGATGGTGGTGAGGATGACCGTCAGGGCCAATGGGCTCTGATATGGATGATTCGACCTGAAGTTCCTGCATCGTAGCGGCCATTTTGGGCACCTTGCCCAGGTTTGTAAGGATGCGTTCGGTGGCTGGGCCCTTGCTAAAGGACCATAGGTAAGGCATCACCTCACGTGGGATGCCCCCTCCTTGATCCGAGATGCGGATTATGACATGCTGCTGGCTCTCGCAGATAGTAACTTCGATCGGAGGGGGTAGCCGGTTCGGGTCTGTATCGCGATCCCGGCGCCGGTGATGCTTCTCAGCCACAGCCTGCACGGAGTTGCGCAGCAATTCGCCCACGATATATTCCAAGTGACTGAGAATATATGGAAAGCTGGCTCCGAGATGCCCGTTGATTTTGATTTCCGGCAAAACGACGTCAGGGCCGTATGCCCTCTGCAGGATATCGCGAACTGTCTTGCCTACTCTCTCGACAACTTCACTGGCAACACACTTTAGGAAAACTTCGCCAATGAATTCACCCTCGGAGAGCTTGGCGCCAGGTGAGTACCATGATGAATTGAAGGTCTCGGTCAGAGCAATGTGCTGCTCAGCGATAACACGACGGGAGATGCGCTATTGACCCGAAACATGTGGTCAGTTAGCATAGGATTTCAGATGGAAAAAGGCACGAGGGACAACGGACAGATCTGAGAATAGTGTTCATAAACTTGTCCAGTTCGGCTGCATCCATTAAGCCATTGCACTCAAGAATGCCCATTGCCAGCTTGGGAATAACGGGCAGATGTGCTCGTAGCATTGTCCGGATGATGTCGCAGAACCGGTCATTGTCCTCGAGCGTCTTTATTTTCTTCACTTTTCGGAATGTATCAAAGGCAGTATAATACAGGTCATAGACCTCGTTGATATGAGGGTTTGTAACTACGACATATGGCAGCCGTTGCATGTCGCGGATCCGGTGGGCGATCCTGAGCAGGAGCTCGGTCAACATGCGGCTTGAAAATGATACAACAATGTCAACAGGCCACATTGAGTGCCCTCAAACCTACCGCGTTGGAAGCTCAGTTCGGACATAGTTGGCCGAATCTAAGAGTCTGTCTTCGGTTAAGGAGCGACCGAAGACCATGAGTTGGCGCAGACTGACGGGGCGAGCCTCCCTCGCAACCCATCTGTTTAGGGCAGAGACATGTGAGCAGGACATGGTCAGAGAAAGAAGTGGGTAAAGTGGACGAGGCAGAGTCAATAAATCATACTCATCCAAGATAGAAACGGGCCGCCACTTTGGGCTTTGCGTGTGCGAAGAGCGTACGGTTGGCCTTGAGAAAGTCGGGACTCGCATTGCCATGCCCAGCGCCGCCTCTCTCCTTAGCGACCGGGTGGCCGCCATAACATTATGCAGCATGAGTGGTGACATGCCGTTGTTGCCATACGCAAAAGTGAGTGTGCCGAGAGATGGTGGCGTTGTTGATGAGTGTTGCGTGCTTGCTTGACTCTTGAGGATGATAATAAGTTTGGAGAGCGTCAAACGCAGCACTGGTTCACATCTGCAAAAAGAAAACCGAACAAGATAAATTAACAGACTTAATTAGCATAAGAATGGCTATTCTTGGTGTACCTCGGCCATACTCGCGTCTGTGGTACAACAAGAGTTTGACGCTGAGCTCTCCCTCCTACTCCCGACTCCACATCACGAGCAAGAGGGTGGCCCAAGCCAACACAGTTGTTCCCCAGTTTCTGACTGTTCTCCATACTGTGTAAATACTCCACTCAAGTCCCGCATCTGAATTCCACGGTCAGCGTTGGAACTTAGATGCTGTCGCGGGGCATTGATGCTCACCTCGGCATTCCTTCCGTTCCTTTGGAGACCTGCGATTCAGTCTCTGCTTTATTATTACGAGAGAGCAGACTCGAAGTCGTATTTCAAGCAAATCTTGCAGGTTCAAAGGGTATTCGACGGTGAAACAGTTTATTGTGTGTGCGGAGTGTATCTGAAGTTCTTTGTCCTCAGCTCAGGTCAGGCATATACTGAGCAACAGAGTCTTCTCAACCAATATACGCCGTAACACAACAATCCAGCATCAAGCGCCTGAGTCCCTGAAAGTGAGCTGCGTAGGAAGAAATTTCTTCAACGCACACAAAGTCATCCAGTTCCACGACAAGAGTCGGCACCCTTGGTCTGCATTTACTGCCCAAGATCCAGCTGCAGTTCTGAGCGTGATTACACGCTCAAATCTCACCTGGAAAGTGGTGGCAGGCCTGCCACAATCTCGAGTCTAGGTAGGTCTCAGCTTGATCTCTTCCAAAGGTGGGCTTCTCCGTCAATTTTCTTTCTCGGCACCCCACGTCATTGGCGGGGCTCAGGGTGAATGACATGTTCAAACCGGGCGGTTTGTTAAGGTGATACCTCAGACCCTGGCCACATGCCCAAAAAAATCATCTGAGCACTGAGCGATACTGAGGTACCCGCTGACATCAAGACCCTCAAGATACCCGCCGAACCACTCAACAGGGTGTGTGGACTCCAAAGCCAAAAGCCAGAAGCCGCCCTGTGCTCCCCGCTGCGGCTGCGTCCACTTTCGACCATCAGTGACGGGAGACCATAGCGGCGCACTGCCAGAACCTCTCGTTTCCATTTATTCAGCATTCTTTTCCTTTCCGCTTCAGGTTGTTTTCCAGAGCATAGACCGCCATCGTTCGACTTTTGCTCTCTTCGCGACGGCCACCTGCCCTGCTATTAGACAACTCACACGAGCATTTCGCCATTGCCGGATCGTCCGAGCCCCGCACGTCCTCAGGCAGCCTTTCTGCAGCTGATTCCAGGTTGTCGCTGCGGAACCTGTAGCAGCAGTTCAACTCGAGCCAGCAGACTGAAATCCGGCCTGACACCCTCACCTGCTTCCCAATTTTCTTCCTGCTCGGTGTTTCCCTGCGCTCGCGAAGCGGTGCCGTTTCAGGATGGTAAGTTCCTTCCCGGTTCCTTTGACCAGACCTGGTTTGCGGCGATGGATGGCTTGGATGAGGGAAACGGGCGTCCACGTATTATGAACGGAGCACTTTCGACATAACCACCAACAAGCTGTTTCCTAAACACACCTTCGCCTGTCCTGCAGGTGATGACGACTACCACTCGACCGCTTCACTCGTCCCCTGGCTTATTCCGATATATCGTCATCGCTAATACCTGGCTCCCTCGCGTCCACCCCTCTGCCATCTGCATCCTGCTTCTAGAACACCTCTTTCGTAGCAAGAAGCAGGCCCTTCACGCCCTTATCCACCATCCGTCGCCCCATGATGTCCAAAATGACCGATTACACCAGCATCTCGGTGTCTGCTCCGCTTGTCGCGGCATTTGCTAATCTCGATCTTCAGGATGGCGCTCCGAATTCTGAAGCGACCTCGCCAGCTCCCATGGCCGTTGACGCCCCCGAGGAGCATGTCATTGAGCCAAACCAGACCGAGAGCGAACAGGTCGCAATAATCAGTCCCGACAGCATGGAAACCGATACGCCACTGCTTGCCAGCGACTGTATGCCTTCATCCCCTCCGCCCTCCTCGGGCTTTATAGAGTATGAGAGATTGAAGCCGACCCCGCGCTAACTGCTGCTTTGAAGATGAGGCTATGAAGGCCCACGTTCTTCCTCCCTTGGCAGAGGAACCTCGCATCCTGGAAGACCAAGTCCATACTTGGGAAGTGCAAAACTGGCGTTCGATGAACAAGAAAGAGCATGGGCCAATATTTCATGCTGGGGGCAACCCATGGTATGCTTACTGCCGCTCCAAAGTCTTATGCTTCCTTACCAGCGTGCTTGATGCTAATCATATCTTTTCCTTGACAGGCGCATCCTTTTGTTCCCTTCAGGCAACAATGTGGCGGACCATTGCTCCATCTATCTAGAACATGGTTTTGAGGCAAACCAGATCCCCGAGGACTGGAGTTGCTGCGTTCAATTCTCTTTGGTCCTCTGGAATCGCAATAATCCTTCTCTTTTCTGCCACCATTCTGCCCACCATCGCTTTACTAAGGTGGAGAGCGACTGGGGCTTCACCCGGTTTCTTGAATTGCGCAAGATGTTCAACGTCCCTTGGGATAACGGTGATCGGCCGCTTGTTGAAAACGATTGTGTCAACATTAGCGCCTATGTCCGGGTTGTGGAAGACGAGACAGGAGTCTTGTGGCACAACCTAATCAACTATGACTCTAAGAAAGAGACTGGATACGTCGGCCTCAAGAACCAGGGCGCCACTTGCTACCTGAATTCCCTTCTTCAGTCATTGTACTTTACTAATGCCTTTCGAAAGGTACAGGATGCTCTTTGCTTCGAACCAACCAACAAGCACATATTCTGGACATTACTGACAAACTATTGCAGGCTATTTACTCTATCCCCACCGAACATGATGCCGACATACGCAAGAACAGCGCCTATACCTTGCAGAGGTTGTTTTATCAACTGCAACACTCCAATACTGCTGTTGCGACTAATGAGCTCACAAAGTCATTTGGGTGGGAAACTCAGGAGATCTTCGTGCAACATGATGTCCAGGAGCTCATGCGGAAGCTTATGGAACGCATGGAAGAGAAGATGAAGGGAACTCCGCACGAAAAGTCGCTTCCTGATTTGTTCAGTGGCAAGACCAAGACATACATTTCTTGCATCAACGTGCCTTATGAGTCGAGCCGTATTGAGGAATTCTGGGACATCCAGCTCAATGTGAGCGGCAACAAAGATTTGTTGGAGAGCTTCCAGGACTGGATTCAAGTCGAGAGGCTGGACGGAGACAATCAATACTTTGCCGGCGACGAGTACAAGTTGCAGGATGCCAACAAAGGCATGATTTTCATGAGCTTCCCGGATGTCCTTCACCTACATCTTAAACGCTTCCTCTACGACGTTCAGCGCGATGGCATGCTGAAAATCAACGACCGTCACGAGTTTCCCGAGGAGTTCGACGCTTCGCCCTACCTAGACAAGGATGCCGACCGGTCAGAACCTTGGATATACCAGCTGCATGGCGTGTTGGTGCACAGTGGCGACTCATACACTGGTCACTACTATGCTTTTCTCAAACCGGAGAAGGATGGGTGGTGGTACAAGTTCGATGACGACAAGGTTACTAGGGCTACGAAGCGAGAAGTTTTTGAGGAGAACTTTGGTGGACCATACAAGTTGCCTAATGGCCAGCTGCGCCCTTACGGACCTAGGAAGACTCCGTTGATGCGGCCCAATAACGCTTATATGTTGGTTTACTTCCGCAAGTCGCGACTAGATAAGATCCTCTGCCCGGTCACCAAAGATGATGCCCCCGCTCATCTTCAGCGGAAATTTGAAGAAGAGTATGCAGCTCAAGAGGCCCGCCGAAGAGAGAGGGAAGAGCAACATCTTTACTTGGGTGTCAAGGCTATAACAGAGGAGACTTTCCGAAAGCACGGCGGCACTGACCTCACCAATTTCGAAGCTACTCAAGATCAGGATCCTGCTGCACCCAAGTATTACCGAGTACTTCGCACATCGACAGTCCAAGAGTTGGTAGAACGGATTGCGGCTGATATTGGGCAAGACCCGAAGCGTGTAAGACTGTGGATTTTGGTCAACCGTCAAAACAAAACAATTCGTCCCGATCAACCCATCATGGACCTCTCGCCGACTGTTGAGGAGACATACCGCAAAGCCGCGGCTCATCGGGATCAAGCTCTCCGTGTTTGGGTGGAAGTTGCTGAGGAGGTCAATCCTGATGGTTCTCCGGTGTGGCCTGCATACGCTCCGAGCCCCAATGGAACCGCGATCAAGAATGACTTGATCCTGCTTTTCCTCAAGTGGTTCGATGCTGACGCTCAGTGCTTGAGAGGCATTGGCCACATATACATGAGCAAGGAGAAGAAGGTCGAGGAGCTAGTTCCCGTCATCATGAAGAAGATGGGCTGGGGAGAGAAGCTACCAAGCGACGAAAAGATCCAGATGTGGGAGGTAAGCACCACACTGTCTACGCTCCTTATATCTCAATTGAATTGGTCGTATATGTGCAGTTTCTAACAAATTGCGTAGGAAATTAAACCTAGTATGATCGAGGGGTTGAAAGCGAGAAACACTCTCAAGCAAGCTGAGCTCCAAGATGGCGACATCATCTGCTTCCAGCGGGTTCACGAAAAGAAGTCCAAACTCGGCCTCGGCGGCGACAAACAAAACTCAGAGGAGGCGTAAGTTAACCAAGGCACAATAGGAGTGCGACCAAGTTCAACAAGTTCTAACGCGGTGATCAGTAGCAAGCCATTTGACCGATACGAAGATGCGCGCGAATATTATAGTTACCTTTTGCATAAGAGGGTGGTTCGCTTCTTCCCGCATCCTCAAAAGTGTGACGAGAAGACTTATCCTCGTTTTGAGCTCGCGCTCGACGGGCGGATAAGCTATGATCGGCTCTCGGAAAAGGTGGGCGAAAAGCTTGGTGTCGAACCAACTCACATCCGCTTCTACACCGTCAATGCTGCATCAGGGAACCCGAGAACGGCAGTTAAACGGAATAACAACCCGAACCAAAACCAAACGCTCCAATCGATCCTCATTCCGCCACAGTATGGAGGCCTTAGCATGACTCAGCGTAATGATGCTCTGTTTTTCGAGGTTCTCGAGATGAGCCTGGCCGAGCTTGACTTCAGAAAGAGCATTAGGGTCACTCTGTTGAGCGATGGCATCGCCAAAGAGGTGAGTCCCGAGTTTATTTGTTGGAATTGGTGTTTTCAAATTGCAGCAATGCTAATTCAAATGCTCAGGAGCAATATGATGTCCTGGTGCACAAAGCTGGAAACGTCGGTGACTTGATCGAGTGCTTGATCAAGAAGGCCAAACTCCCCAGTGAAGAAGAAGCCGGCCCGATGCGAGTGTATGAGACCAGCCACCACCGGTGGACTCGCGAGTTGCCAAGAGATTATGCAGTCATCAGCATCAACGACTACTCTACACTTGTTGCGGAACGTATCCCGCAGGAGGAGCTAGAGGCTAAGGATAACGGCTTATTCATCCCGGTCTTCAGCTTCCAGGGCGAGCCGAATCGAGCTCATGGGATCCCGTTCCGGTTTCTGGTTAAAGAAGGCGAGAAATTCGCCGATACGAAGAAGAGACTTGAGAAGCGCACTGGCTTCAAGGGCAAGAGCTTCGAAAAGATTAAATTTGCTGTTGTGCACAGGCAACATTCTCTCAAGCCACAGTACCTGAACGATGGTAAGTACCTGTGATTTTAAGTTCAGACCTTTTTGGAGCCTCTGCTGATCTGTTTCGACTAGATGACATCCTCTGGGACTTGCTCACAACCGAGGCTGACTGCCTTGGTATGGATTATCCAGATCGCTCAAGATCATTGCGGAATGGTGGGGGTGATCTGTTCCTCAGGGGCTAGGCTGGTTGGTTTCCGATCACGATGTAACCTACCCAGGAGAAACGAACGACAGTGTCTGCGGAGAGGGGATAACAGATGCTCCCTGTGTGGCTTGCTCGGCATCGTGTAGTGTATTGTTGGGTCTATGGAGTCGCAACGCGACATCTTGCTGGCTCTGGCATTCTGATAAATACGGCTCGTATAATCAGAAGGAATACTCTGTAGAAGTGGCGCCGTTTGGTTTCAGGAAGCTTTTGACTTATTTTTTGGTTGCTTGCAATCATGCCAGGTGGCTTCTGGCCTTGGCTGACGATGGCTGCAATCAGGGATGGGAAGAGGGTTGGCTTTACAATCGGAACAGGACTTTTGCGGGGAAACGGATCAGACATCGCAAAAGCCCTTCGTCTTTTCTGAAGATACTATGAACTTACGCATTAATATAAAAAGGTACGAATTAGAGCTGGTGATAAGTCGACAGGCTTCTGGTCTTCAGGAGGTGTTGGTCTCCCGTACTAGGTTCCCCTGCACAGTTGTCGCTGCGTATTGAACGCCTACGCTGTAGGGTAACTCAACAGCCGTTAGTTCTTATCAATCTTATGTAATCCGTAAGGCTTGCCGGGACCAACATTAGTGGCTGATCTGATTGGCTAAGGATAGTGCCACCATGCAACGGCCAAGGCGGTGGCGACAGGCAGAATGAAACAGTCTCGCCTCGTCCGATTTAGAAGACGGGAACTTTTTTGACTTGCGGCGGCGTACGCCAGTGACACAGATAAAGCGCTCCATGATCCCAACCCTCTCCCGGCAACATTGAGTATACTCCGTCGGGGCTCACTGCACCGAGAACAAAAAGTTGAACCCAAAAAAGGCGCTCAACTCCCGGAGGGTGTGAGCGATTACATTCTTTTGCATCTTTAGCTTTGATTCAGCAGCTTTCGTTCTTTGCGTTCCGACGCTCGAGCCATATCCAATCATACCGTCAGTCGACCTACGGACTATATTCCTCCGTTTCTCCTATCCTCTACTACAGTCTAGACAACCATCTCTTCCACTGGACTGTTGCGCAACTTGCGCTCCCTGGGCAACACTCGGATTACCAAACCCGAACGGCAAAGCTCCAATTTACATAGCGACATCTCGGCTGCCGAGACCATGAACTTTCCTGGCACAGGCAGCGGGCTGGGTGGTGGTTTGGGAAGTGGCATCCCGGGTATCCCGTCTGCCGGAGCGGCGGGCGCGCGGCCGGGAGTACAAGGTTTTGATCCCAATGATCCCAATGTGAAGATGGTGTGTGCCTTTCCTTCCAGTGCAAGGCCTCGTGAGTTCTTATAGACGTTAGCTAACCTACCTGCGGTGTTGTAGCTCCAAAGAGCTATGGAGTCCTGCTATGCTAAGACAGTCATGAGCGGAGTTGCTGGCTTTGCGCTGGGTGGTGTGTTCGGCATGTTCATGGCTTCGGTAATCTTTATCCCCTTTTGTCTAGCCGTTTCATGGCAGTTTAACTGACCCGTGATGGGGTAGATGGCTTACGATACGCCTTTCCACACCCCTGGTGCTGGCGGTGTTCCTGGCGTTCCTGGTTCCACCAACCCAACTTCTCTTTCCTCTCTCCCCCTCCGTAAACAACTCGCCATTGGCTTCAAGGACATGGGCCAACGTTCTTGGAGCACGGCCAAAAACTTCGGGGCAGTCGGTGCTCTCTTTAGCGGCATCGAGTGCGGCATCGAAGGTCTGCGAGCTAAGAACGACCTTGGTAACGGCGTTGCTGCGGGCTGCCTGACCGGTGCCATTCTGGCACGCAATGCCGGGCCTCAGGCCGCGGCTGTTGGATGCGCAGGCTTCGCGGCGTTCAGTGCGGCGATTGATGCCTGGATGAGAATGCCAAAGGATGAGGACTGAACTGGCCTTCCTTCTGCTGCGTATTTCTTGTTCTCATCCTTCGGTTGTATTAGTATCTTGTGCATCTCTGTATGCTGCGGGGTTGGCTGGCGGTCATTGGCACTGGCGTTTGGGGTATTGATATCTTGCATAGACTCAGGGGCGGGGTATGTTGTTACTGTGAAACAACGGGTTCACATCTATAGAGGAGGTCGACTGAGATGTCATTGCCTGAGAGAGGGGCCAACCATCTCTTCTTGATCTTGTTCGGATCCTTCACTATAAATACTCTGGAATTTGTATTACCATCAAAAAGGGCAATAGGACAACATGCGAGGTCATTCTCATGTGAGCATTATCGTCTCATCGATTCACCCTTGCTGCTCATAAGTAGCACTACCTTAATTATATCAAATGGCCTGATATACTCGGAACTCTCCAAACTCCCAGTACGCGTTCTGGAAGGCTAATGGGTTGTTGGCCACAAATTCGACACAACTCTGGGGGCCGCCTAGGTGTTGTCAGTATCAACCAGGCATGATAACACAATAACTCAGCCGAACACTTACATCCCGAACTCTCCCATGTCGCCTCAGTCATATACCCACACAAGTCAATGTTCACAATGATACTCTGGTTTCTGAAATGTGCTCCAATGTCGCACTTTGTCGACGGAAAGTCCGCGATAGGGCGTCCCCAGACACTCGGGTCTGGCATGGATGATCCGATCATTCTCTGAAGGCCACCCTCCTCCCTAGGGAACACCCATAACCTGATGCCCTCTTCCCTCCATTCTAGTGCGACAATGCCACTCCCTCCTGCAGCGTTAAAAGCTCTTGCTGCCGCATTGCCACCATCGATGCTGCTGTAGTCCTTGGTAGTAACGACACAGCCTGTGTTGTAGTTGGTCGCATTATGGCAGTCACTTTGGCCCGCTGATCCGGTCATCTCGCGCTAAACGGACTGCATCGTGCACCCCTCGGTGGTATGAAGTGCCATTATAGCACTAGTGTCGGGAGAAGAAGGATCCTGGATGTTGGCGGTTTCAAGGATATCGATCTCACCGTTCATCGGCCAGTTATTGGGGCTTGTTGGATGGACGTATTTAGCAAGAGTACCATCTTGGGAAGTACAAGGGATGATTTACTCGCTGAGCCATAAAGCAGGCCATGTGCCGCAGCCGTAAGGCGTATGCTTGACATCGAAAAGAAAGAGACCTGGGCCGTACTGCTTTTTGGACTCCAGGCGTACAGAGAAACGGCCGGTTGATGCATCTGGCTCGGAGCCTGGGCCGACTGTTGTGTCGACTTTGATGATGACCGTATCGGAGGTGGCATAGGTCAAGTTCTATCGGCTAGTTAGGAGAAAAGAAACTGAAGGCTGGGAAAAAAGAGAGCATATGCATATGTTGCGGCATAGTCCGGGTCGACATAGTGGACAAAACCACCGGCTGGATTCAAGTCAGCAATGTTTGGTTAAAAGCATGGGGATTCGACCAAATTCACCTGGATCATAGTCATGAAAATAGCTGAACTTCTCGAAGAAGGATGTTCCCGAGTCTGTCGTGACAAATTAGTCCACAATATTCTCTTGCATCCAGTCCTGAGCTCAGCGCACAGGTGTCAGTTAGGGCATAATTGAGCCTTGAGTACTCCGGATATCTGCTTTTCTTCCGCAACCCTTCCAAGACAAGTACTGGAATCAAGATAGCAGCTATTATAACAAGGAACACAGCGATGGCTATCAACCATCCTTTCTTCGACCAGTTCTTGGGGTTCCACCGAGACCCCTCTTCATCGAACACACTTTGACGGGTATCTTCAGTTCCCATGAGGGGCTAGATGCCGGAGGGATACAAACGAAGATTGAAAAAGGAGATGAACGCGTGACTAGGAGCTAGGGCACTTGATCTGCAAAACACCAATCTAGGCCTGTGAGGATGTCTGCAGTTCTTATTTGATTTTCACCCAGCCATATCTCAATCCCACCCAGCATATATGTTCTCCATGTCATGTGAATACCACAACCTACGGCAACTAGGTCACTTAGTCCCAGCATGAACGCCAAAGCGTTCATACTTCCGTCCGTCACCTTTCCATCCAACAAAGCAGTGGCGCAATCTCGTATTTTTTTTTATGCAGGGGATACAAACTGGAGGAGGATCCTCGTAACAGCCTGGAGAAACAATCAACAGCTCAAGCACGACCTCCAGAATCAAACCATTTTACCTTTGCATTGCATTAGGCACCAAGGTAGGTGCAAATGCAACGCGTTGTGTGCCGGGAACTAGGCTAGGTCAACACATTGTCAATTTAGCCAGCTGCTGCGCCACAGGGACCGCTCTCCTGGGTAGTAGTGCAAGAAAAGGAGCACAAGGGCCTCGCAGCCGAGGAATGATGTTTTCTATCAAACACGAAGGCTTGAGGTTGGCAGGAGGGAGATAGGTTTTGAGGTTGCATTTGAAAAGCCCTCGATGATGCCACCAAGCTGCGACTTGTCACCTTGGCTTTCTCTTCGAACACTCGTAATGGAATGCTCTCTACCTACAGAAGAGTAGAACGAGGCTTGTTCGTGTGGCATATCGATCGATGAGAGATATGTAGATAGGTTCGAGACTAATGCCTAGGGAAGCAAGAGAAGCCGGACTTGACGGTAAGCAAAGAAGCAGGCAACGGGCACCCGTTCCTAGTTTAATTTCTTTCGGTCTCACTCTATCCGATGACATCCAATTAGCTCAAAAACCCGTCCCTTTACCATTCCCATTCATGCGTCAACAGGTCAAGGATCAGATAATGACTTAATGGAGAAGCCGTATTGACTTAAGTACCAGGGAAGGAATCATCATTCACACCTTATCTTGGCAGCGTTCAGTCGTCATTTTCGTCGTCATCAACCCTGCTCCTCTTTGCCTGCCTCGAGTCCTCATCCTGCAGGCCATACCCTCGCTTTCCACCACCACTATTTGACCCCTTTTGCACTTCTGACAAAAACTTGTCCACATTAAATGGATCTGCCGTCTCTGTGTCTTTTTCAAACTGCACGGGCCCCTCCCTGGGCTGGGCATCCTCGGTGCCTTTGAAGGTTCCCCTACCGAGGGCCTCGCCAAAGCGATTGCCTTTCCGGATGCGCTCCATCTCTTTCTCACCCGCCTCTTCGTCATCTTCATACTCGGCATTGGTACGCGGGCGGTAAATACTGCTGATAGCCTCCTGGGCTGCGAAAAGAGGCTTGTCATAGGGGTTGTCTTCGTTGATCGTAGCGCCAAAGCCAGAGGACTGGTTGAACAGACGCGAGTCGTACATGCTCTCGCCGGACATGGTCGGCTTAGCGATACCGAGAGCAATCTTCTCGGAAATATCGCGATCCATCTCTCGGGCGAGAACCTGGGCACGACGCTCGGCGCCCATACGGGACTGCCGAAGCTTGCGCTCCTCCTCCTTGAGTTTCTCACGACGGGCACGGCGCCTCTCGCGCTCGGATTCATCGGTTTCGGAGCCGGACTCTGAGCCGCTGTAGGAACCGGACCGCGAACGCGTGGAGCGTCTCCGACCACTAGCGGCTGCTGCAGCGCGCTCGGCGCGAGCCTGTTGAGCGAGCTGGCGGAGATGCTCTTCTTTCTGCTGGCGCTCCTTCTCGGCAAGACGCTGCTGCATCATGGCACGCTGGCGCACCTCTTCGCGAGCGTGACGGTCGGCCATGAACAGCGCTTCAGAAAACTGGGCAAACTTGTCGTTGATCTGGACTTCCTGCAGCTGGCGGCCGTCGGCAGCCAGACGCTTGTCCAAGGGGATGGTGAAACCCTTGGGGTTTTTCCACATCGATACAGGTGGGGCTATACTCATCAGCACAGTTCTAATGATATTTTTTTTCTTCAAATATAGGTTTACTTACGGATACGCCATGCCTCTTGATCTTCAGCAGTGAGTTTCCTGGGAGGAGAGTGCATGACCTGTAACGGAAGTTAGTCAGAGGGCAAAAAAAAAAAATAGTTTTAAAAGACGTACCGGTGGAGGCGGCGATGGTGGTCCCCTAGGAATCTTCTTGTGTTTGAACTTGGGCGGCTCCATCGGATCTGAACGAACAGTCAGCAAGTGTGCATAGTCGTAGTTGATAGAGCAAACATACCCCGCTGCCGCTCAACGATCTTGATAATCCTTTCTTGCTTCTTGGTGTTGTTGCCCATCTGGGCAGAGGGCGTGTACTTGACGAAAGTAGCCTCGCGCTTCGTGTTGACCTGGACATTCTTGGGCTTCTGAGCGGCTAGGGCGCCGCTGACAAGGGCGGCGAGAGCATTCTTGGTGCGCTCGGCGGTAGCTTCAACCTCCTCCTTGCTGGGGCGTGACAAATCGATCTGGCCAGCCTCGGCACGCTGGCGCAGTGGGATAAGGTCCTTGAAGGACGCATGGATGATGCGATCGCTGCTATGTCCCTGGCGAGCAATGGCAGTGTAGTCGACCTTGCCTTCAGAATCAACCTGGACGACTAGGGCGTTCGATTTGGACGAGGAATCATTCTTGCCCCAGGGGTACTGGGCGACCGGAATCTCGGGGAAAGCACCGCCGTCGCCGAAATCTTCGGGGGCGCGCGGCCGCCAGCCGGCGCGATTAGGATACGGAGGAGGACCGGTACGACGAATGACGATCTGGGTTTCATCGATCTGGTCGGCAGAGACGATGCGCGGGCCACGCTGTGTCGCGCGCGGTTCTTCGTGTTCAGAGCTGTATTTGGGCTTCGGCAGCGCCGCGGCGAGCCCAGCTGCTATTGACGCCATAGCTGGAGTTTAGGTTTCGAGATAGTTCCAGGAATTATGGTTGAAGATAGAAAGAGCAGGAGGAGATGGCAAGCAATCAATCCCCACCGCGATTGATTGACCTATGATGTTGACGTTGGTGGGTGATGTGCTCTACCTTGCAGCGCCGCAGGTCCAGGAAAAGTTGGAGCTTGTGAGCGCTCTTTCGTAACGCGTCTGTAATTTACACCGCATCAACGTAAGTACGCCGGGGCAAGAGGTCACCGTTTCCATACTGTAAAGACACGGCCCTGCGCAGCCAAGCGTCCCAAGGCTCGTTGGTTGGAGAGGTTTGGCAGCCCCTAATGGACAACAACGACCAGACAACGTTAATCCGTGCGGCCGGCAAGGAAACCCGCAGCTCTCTTGTAATAGAACAAGACGACATTGGATTACCCAGGAACCATACTCCATTAAATCCATGAGCCATCCATACAGACAGATACATACACTCATGCAAGGCCAGCCCAATTGTATCGTGAACATGTAATGTACCCCGTCGTCCCTGGACTCCTGCACCCGTCGACTATTTTGAAAACCCTTCATACGTAACCCTTCCTGGCGCCCTGGAAGAAGAAGCGGACAATGAAGACCTGCAGGGCGCCCATGCAGATGATCAAGGCGATTTGGACAAGGCTGAAGTTGATGATTCTCTTTTCTGTGCTGCGGACGGTGCTGAAGTTCCGGTTCTCGCGGGTGCGGAAGTACTTTTGGTTGCGGGTGATGGTCGACAGCTGGCTTGAGATCTTGAAGAGTGACTCCTCTAGGGCTGAAGTTTGTTCAGGGGACGCTCCTTGCTTCGAGGGGAGGGTCACACGAGCCTCGTTCTCAACCTGGCACATACAGTTAGCAACCTACCGATCAACCAGACCAACATAATGTTGAAAGCAGGACATACCGAAATTTCAAAGTCAACAAACTTCTCGGCGAAGGTGCTCATGCCATTGTTGAAGCAGAATTTGTACTCGCCAACATCCCTCGCGGTGAAGACGAAGTCTCCCTGACGCTCCTTCTCGCCGCTCATGATATAGCGGCCATTGGGTCCAGTCACCTCGTAGTCGACATCGAAGGAGCCACCAGACTGGACAGCAAAGTAAAAAGCGATCTTCTCGTCTTTATGCTGTGTAAGGGTGTAAAAGCAGGCCTTCTCGTTGGCGCCAAGCTTGTATGTAAGAGCCGTGGCAGTCGCCTGGGCGGCGAACAGGGCCAGAAGGCTACACGAGAGCAGCGGCAGCTGCATTGGAATTGGGATCAAGTCGGACGTCGGGTCTACAGGTGATAAGGTTACGGTCGCGGCCGCGATTGCTGCCGGTCGTTTGGTAGTCTGATGGCTGGCGATGCGTTGGACGGCGCGGTACAATGCTGTTGGAGCTAGGGAGTTAGCACACGCGACAACGACGATGTGCAGGGACTAGGATGTAGGTGCAAGTGGACATCGACGCCAGGAGTTGACACGACACTTTTTGGCGGAACAACAGCGCCGCGGCTACTCAATAATGCCAAGACTCGAACAGGGGTTTGGCTTGGCGCGGCACTGTGCAGACTGGCCTGCGGACTCTGGCAGCGCTCTCACTGGCTGCAAACTTCTTGGAAGCGGGGACTAGTCTCTGAGCGGTGACATCAGCATCTAGAAAGGCCCCAGCCAGCTGTATCAACTTCAACGTCGACGTTCGAGTAGCCCAACCTTGTTGCGTCAGGTCTCGATCTGCACAGTAGCATCGAGCTGGACCGCTTTTGGTTATCTGCTCAGAACGCAGGTGGAAAATGAAATAACTTCAAATTTGCCTTCGGGGTTCTATAAAGAAAATCTATCTTGATAAGAATCCTTTTTTTGGTTGGTATCAGAGTACTCATCTAGGTTGTGTTGTTCCGTCTCCTCATATAATGCTTGCTTGTCTTGTTGGGCTCCTCGAGTCATTCACCACCCTCATCATTCAAGCCCATCACTCATACCTAATTTATGTATCCCTAGTGCTAACTTCAGTGTCGATTGAAGAAGTTACTACCATCTACTGCATTGCTCCATACACCTGCCCATCACTATGGCACTCGCGCAGACCAAGGCTGCGATAGCAGCCTCAATCGGTCTGCGCATTCTGACTTACATCTTCCTGCGATGGGTGAGTCTGTTGCCAGAAGTTGTCTTCCGCACAAAGTTTGATTTTTCACGCTAACCTTTACAGGCTCTTGTTCCCGTATGTGACAAGTCTGCCCATCCACATCTGGATATCGGATGAAGATGCTGATGGTTACTAGGCTGCTCCTGCTATCATATTCACCCTCTTTGCGGTCTACCTCCCTTCCTTCATATCGGGCTACCGCAAAGAGCCAAAGTATGAGATGGTCGATGAGGTCGACATGGTGGTGAAAGAGACCACAGCTCCTAAGGAAGAGACCTCCAAGAAGGAGAGATTCCAGGCGCCGAGTGTCACCAAGCAGACCACAGTCAAGGACGTTACCATCAAAGAGACTATTTCCTTCGAGGATAGGCCTCTTAACCCCCTCAAAACCCTGCTGAGTGGTGCTCCTAACCCACGTAGCTTGGCTCTTTCAGCGACTTCGCTGCTGGTGAACCTGCTCTGTGTTGTTATGGTTGCGGACCGCCTGTTCCGGGACCAGTTCTTGCATACGGTTGACGATCTCTCTTTTGCGAGGGTCGGCTACGTGTCGGAGAATGAGGCCAGGCTCTTGATCCGTGAGCCAGATCAGCACAAGATGCCCATTACTGTGGAAGTTCGAATCAAGGACCCACAGCCGCCTTTTGACAGTCCCTTGTGGCACAATGTTGGGGGTGTAAGATGGACAACCAACGAAACCGACTACACAGCTGTCATCCCAATCCCGCTCCCACGGTCCAAGCGGCGGGTCTTCGAATGGCGCACCTCGAACAACCACTCAGGTACATTTACAACTCCTCCTCCAGTCGGCAAGGCTGATGACACCAACTATGGACCTTTCACCTTCGTCACCACCTCTTGTATCGTTCCTCGGCTGCCATATAGTCCATTTGATCACCCACTCGCTATTCCGGGCTTTCGACATCTGGCCAAAGTGCTTCCTACACTGGGTGCTCAGTTCATGCTCTTTCTTGGAGACTTTATCTACTCAGACGTGCCGCGCTACTGGGGTCGCGATGTAGGCTACTATCGGCAGAAGTACCGTCAGGTTTATGCCTCACCGGACTGGCCAGCAGTGGGACAAAATCTCAGCTGGATTCATGTCCTTGACGATCATGAGATAGCAAATGACTGGTCTGCCAACTCAACTGGCGTTTACGCGACCGCTGTCGACCCCTTCCACAACTACCATTCCGCCGCCAACCCCCCACCAGCCAACATGAAGGCAGGAAGACCAACTTACTTTACCTTCACCCAAGGCCCGGCGACCTTCTTCCTTCTAGATACCCGCTCTTTCCGCTCAGCGAACCATCTACTTCCTGCTGATCATCCGGACAAAACGATGTTGGGCAAGGAGCAACTGCAGGCACTGCTTGCATGGCTTCGTCGCTCGGAACCTAAGGGGGTTAAGTGGAAGATTGTGGCATCCTCGGTCCCTTTTACCAAAAATTGGCACGTCGATTCTCTCGATACGTGGGCCGGCTTTTTACACGAAAGACAAACGATCTTGAAGACCATGTGGGAGGTGGGCAGAACCCAAGGTGTTGGTGTCGTTGTGCTGAGTGGTGACCGGCACGAGTTTGCGGCTACGAAATTCCCTCCTCCTTTCTCGGACGAGACCCATCCTGTCGAAGGGGTGAAGGACCCAGATGAGGCGAAGAAAAGTTCTCATGAAAGTGCGGCTGTATGGGAGTTTTCTGTCAGTCCGCTCAGCCAATTCTACTCACCTGTCCCTTCATATTGGCAGAGTGATGCTGAGGATGTGATGATAAAGTAGGTTTATCCACTCCGTAATCCCAAATTGTTAACAACGGCTAACACGGGTGCAGGTACATTCATAAAGGAAACTCAAAGTTTGGTGCAGTTACAATCGAAAACCTAGAGAGCGGCCACCAAAGTAGCCTTAAGTACAGGTTGTATGTAGATGGAAAGGAAGTATGGAACACCGTCATCCTGTCCCCGCCACCCGCTTCGGGATCGGGAAGTAACGGGATCAGCGGCCTTCTAGGAAATTTGAGGAACAAGATTGGGGTATGAATTCAAGATATCTGGTAGGCCTGCAGGGATTACGTCTCATTTATTATAATTGATATACCACAAAGTAATAGTCTTCTTGCTCTGGGAAGACCTCAAACCTTTGATACATTGGAGAGAAGTAGTGAAAGAACATAATCCGAGCCATGCGCAGAGAAGTCATGTTGAGCGGCTCGTTTTTCCCGTTTTGCTTCCCTGAAGCGAGCTGAGAAGAAGGCTGCTGCTTTGCCCTACTGGTTTTCCTACAAGTCATCTCCCTCAACCTTCTCTGACTTCACTCCGCCTCGATACGGGTTGGATGTTCTAACTTGTAGTAGCACATCTGTCTCTCGTATCAACATCGTTTATTATTTGTTGTTTTGACTCACCTCTTAATTGTTGACAGTTCTACGGAGGCTGCATTCGATCTTTTGGGAGACGTGTCAACACAATCTTTCCTGAGTTCCCGGGGCAACCGGCCTTTCGTCTCCTCCGTAGTCTCCTACTAAGGCGATCGTCTTAGCTCATGAGTAATGTTTTGAGACATAGCTGTCCAATCATTTGACTCAGAAGACTGCATCTGGACGAAGGTAACGGAGGAACGGGCCAGAAGATGTTGATCTCATTTGTTGCCGCTGCGGATCACGCACTTGCAGATCATGCACGATATCGTTGTAACCCTAACCCTTGCTTGACCAGGCAGCAACAGGGGATGGGAGCCAATGACACGGTCGTAATCTGTGAACTTTCGAAGCCAATCGAAGCAGCTCCACTTTTACTGGCCCGAGGAGCCGTTTACCTCATGCTTCATGCACGGCGTTGGCCCCACCAAATTACACCGGCAGGGCCCAAGAGTGGGAGGACACAGACTGTGGCCACGGGGTTGCCGGCTGGGCTTGCTGTGCACTTCGCACTGGGGAAATGGGCCACTGGGACATTGGCTCCCGCTGGCACCGCTGGTTTGCAACGTGGAATAGCTTTCGGTGGCTCGCGCAGGCTTGCAAAGCAGCTGGGCAGGTGTCAGGCGCCTGGGACCAGCACCAACTGATTGGTGAAACCGCTGTGGGGGGGTATGCGAGACCCCTGGCCCTTGGCTTTGGTGGACCCCTGCGGGCCCTAGGCGGGCCCCAAATGGGGCAAGTTCATCAGTGTCAACCCTTTCCGTTTCAGCATTTCTTCCGCCTGGAGCACCCAGATCTGGTCCTCTCATTTCGGTCTGCGAAGAAGACAACGAGACACTTGTTGCCCAAATTTCGGATCACGAGCCCGACGGGAAAAAAAAGAAAAAAGACCAGTCAAAGCATCTTTGTGTGATTTTTCCTCACTCTCTCTTATTTCGGGGAAACTAGGGAAACGCTGCTCTTGTTCTTGTTCTCTGCTCTGCTTCACTTATCCAAGCGATCCAAACATCACTCATTGTTGCGTCCAGTTCAACCACCACTCCAGGGCAGTTCAGGTTCCCCGGAATTCCCGGCGTCAAGGTGGTGCTTCTGGCGTCCGCATTGCTGCCCTCCTGGCCTTGGCACTATATCAGCCTACATATCGTCCTATTAACGGCATAGCGACGACGGTCCGCGGTGCAACAACATCTCATACCCAGGTTGATCGCTGCCTGCACCAGTCTCTTTCCCTCGTGCCCCCTAGGGCCCTTCGTGACAGTGTCACACGTCCAGTACTCAAGACATGCATCCATCCGCCATGGCCTCTCGTTGCTCCTCTCCCGCTCCCGACGCCGTACCGACGCCCGCCCTGGGCCCTCGATCAGCCATGTCCCGCTGTTTTTCGACCGGGTCGACACTTTCGCATGCATCGCAAACCACCGACGATACCTTCCGAGGGTCCCTCATCAGCGATGTCTCGGCTTCTTCGGCATCCTCGCGTCGTTCGGATCTGAGTGATCGCCCGCGGCCGCGAGACTCTATGTTGACAGTTGACGGTTCCACTCCCGTTAGGAGAAGCTCCAGCAGGCGCCGCGGCTTCATGCGGCCCCAAGGCACTGATTTTGCCCCCAGCGCTCGCGCCCGAGAGAGCGTACTGAGCCTCGGCAGCATCGCCCATCTGCAGTACTACTTCGCCCGCACTGGTCTCCTCGACGGCAAGGGTGGCCGTTTTGCTCGCCGCAATGTCAAGTGTCAGACTCTCGATTTATCCTCCCTCGACCCCTCCGCCTACTCAAATCCTAAGGCCCCCGGCAGCGACCATGATTCGAGCTATGCATCCATGGGTAGCAGTCCCGAGCTGACTGCCCAGACCTGCTTCACTAGTGTCACGGGCAATTCCATGTTCGAATCACCCGTTGACGAACACAAGTCTGACGATGAAGAGTACTTCTCGGACGATTTCGAGGACGAAGGGTTTATGATGCTTCCGCCGACCGTCAGCACGTACAACCATCGCGAGAAGCACATTCCCAAGCCGCCCTCCGTCGCCGAACTACGTGCTGACCTGACAACCAACCTCGACCTCGCTGAGAAGACCCTCCACGAAGCACGGGATGCTCGCGCTCCAGAAGGCCTGCAGATCCGAATCGAGAAGGTTGACTTGCCAACAGATCAGCAGGATGGTTCTTCATCGCGTCGGCCGTCATTAGTTGGTCCTGCGGGATGGTACGAGCTGCAGGGTGTGAACATTTTGGATGCCATGACAATGGCCATTCGCTCCGCAAAGATCTACTACACTCAACATGACCGGCCTGACCGGTTGGATGCTATCAAAAGCGAGAAGCAGTTGCGCAGCGAGCTTATCTCTGTGATGGATGTTCTCAAGCGCATGGCTGCTCGCAATTTTGCCGGCGGTATGCGTTCAGACGAGTTTGACACAATGATGTCCTGGGTTGTGAGCGTACGCGACATGTTGCTCTCGGACGAGGCCCTCGAGGCTGAGGAAATCGCTGACCGTGCCACTTGGGCGGAATGGGTCTACCCAGACGGCTGGGAAGGCCGTGAATTTGAGCGTGAAGAGGCCTTTCTTCGCAGCATGCTCAAGGGCTCAGATATCCGGCGCCAGCAGAAGCACTTGGCCCAACAGCAGCAACATCACTTTCGCAACGACCCTCCTCCTTCGCCTTCCATGCCTGTGCCGGCACCACTTACAGATGAGGGGCTCCCCCCATTGCCGGCTTGGACACCCATCGATCGGACTCGCCCCCTAAGCGAGCAGACGCTGCCAACCCCTTTCCTAGCTGCGCTGTCTAACGGTCAGCGCCTAGTGCAGTTGCACAACTGCGCTGTGCGCAAGTCACGCCGTCGGTTTGGTGCTATTCCGGCCTTCTACGCCAACACTTCGAAGCCTTACCGCGCCGCTGACAACCTGCGCTGGTGGATGAAGGCTGCTGAACTGCGCTGGGAAGTTGTGCTCAAGGCAGACGCTTTGGGGCTGCAATATTGGCAGCCACCCAATAAACGTAATGATAATCCTAATGCTAATAACGCTCCTGGAACTATCAGCCCAGGACCAGAGGTGTGGGTTGAGTTTGAGGATGCCGTGTTGCAGTGGTGTCGCCGGGTTCGCGAGGAGATCTCTGCAGAGTGGTTGCAGGAGCGGCAGGAAGAGGAAGAAAAGAGAAAGAAGAAAGAGCAAGAAGCTAATTTTGCTTCATAATGGGGATACGTCACCCATCACATCATCAAAAACAGATCTCGATCAAACTATTAGTGGAAAGAAGGGAAAAGTTAAGACGGGTCGGAATGCATCGGGTTGGTTGGCTTCGGGCATTTAGAGGGAGGCTATGGTTTTACGAACGATTGATTGCTTTATGGACGGATGGACAGCTACGTCGGAAGATTCAGAAACGGGGAGCTCTTCTTCGCAAACGGGAGGATGCTTTGCTTTGGGCGTTTTGCTTCTTGACTTGTCTTTTCTGATTTTGCGTTTCCTTCCTCCCGGTTTTGACACCATTCTACTTCGCTTCTGAAGCTCCCTCGGTTGTTTTTCCCCAGCTTTGTTTCTCGCTTTCGGCTTGTTGACCAGCCGTATCATCTATCTTGGACATTTCAGCATCTCTGGCTTGCTGAGTAACCGTGTGTCCTTTTCTCCTCCTCTTCACCCTCCCTTTTGTGCAACTATTTCAGGATTTTCTTCAGACTCATTCATTATTATTCCTTTGGCATTGCCAGCAATTTATCAAACAATCACCTATTCATCACCCGAACCGATACCCTTAGCATAATTCCAGCATGATGTTCACTCTTGAACGTGCCTACACTTGCATATACACATTCTATTACATAGGGAGGCGTCTGTGGATTGTTCTGGTTTGCTTCATCTTTCTGCATTCCTCGGTTTTTTATATTGCTTGACATCTAGTGCATTGGGCTGGCTTAGATCAAAATACAAATTTTCCCACATCCGTTGTTGGTTATGAGACTTTGCGATAATCGTATATCACCATGAATCACCATTTGCAATGGGGAATCCGTATCTCATCGTTTGGATGCTCTACATGGGGTCAAGGCTAGTATGAAGTGCCGCCATTTTCATGTCAACAGTCCATTATTCAAGAAATCACCCTTTGAGCCAACATGTTTAGTGCCCAAAAACCGAATACCTATGTCCCATTCGAAAAATGAAGGTCATCATGGCTATCATTATGCTTGCTTTCCTGCTCTTTGCAGGCAGTCTGTCGGGGTATCACCACCGCTGGTACCAATCCTAACGTCTCTTCTCATCAAGTAATCCCCCGCGTCTATGAAAGCGACTTTGATCTAGGCACTTAGAGAGAAAAAAGAAAGCAAAGAACCAAAACCAGTTCCGAAACTCCCAAATCCCATAAAAGCTAGCCCGGCCAGCACACAGTCCACATCTCGGCTTCTTGATTTCGTTACGTACGTAGATAATGCCTCTCCTTGAGTACCTATTGACCGTCCCGTATGATCCCAAACCAATGCCGTACGCCATGCCAAATGCAGCCACTCCTCCGTGATGTATCTTCGTGGTAGAATGCGTGGATGTGTCGCCACTTGAGAACCCCATCAAGATGGATCAAGCAAAGAATCAAATGCAAGCTTCGAAAAGACAGACGGAAGAAGCTAGAACTCAAGGGTTGAAGAGGAATGAAAAGGTGATGGTCTGTCAAGCCCTTAACGGCGCGCTGCAGGCTGGTGACAAGCTGGTCTGATTGCGGTCCAGGGACAGGAGTTGACCGGCAGCTTATTCTTGACAAAGGGATGATTGCGTGCTAATTGCTCTTGGGTGAGGTAAAAAGCTCGCCAGATACCTCTTTTGAGCCCAGAAAGTTGTTGGTCGAGGAAGGAGGCAAGCTAAATGATAGGCCATTGACGTGAATCAGGTTTCTTCAACACCTTGTGGCCCGTCGACTTTTCACCTAGTGGTCAAAAGCCCCAACTGCCAGTTTCAATGAACTCCCCCTATCCGCTCGACATCGGCTCAAGCATCCACGTCCTCAAGCGCCCTCCCTTTTTTCGCCCCCCCCC